>Ga0213858_10000037_pt1 | contig 55038 bp, 42 predicted proteins | sample PICome_FD_160122 | JGI IMG/M metagenome (GOLD analysis project Ga0213858, IMG submission 160122) | Coastal seawater microbial communities near Pivers Island, North Carolina, United States - PICO245 | ecosystem: Environmental > Aquatic > Marine > Coastal | place: USA: North Carolina | collected... | reverse complement strand
TCGCCCCAAAGTTTGAATGAAATAGTGGCATTTTATCTTTAATTGTCATTTTTTAGTGTATTAAAATTATAAGTTAAGGTGAATTCAAAAGTCACCTTCAAGGACTTTAGAAAATATCTTTTAAAGCGGTTTTAGTCGATACGATAGATCAAAATATCCTTATAGCCTTGATTCTGCATGATGTCACCATCATTGCTTTCGGTATTGCCCACTACCATCAACGAACCATTGGATCCCTGAGCAACACCATTGGAAAAATCCAAAGAGGACCCGCCGACGGCTTGTTCAAATTGAATGTTTCCTGAGGCATCAAGTACGACAGTCCAGGCATCATTTTCTCCGTTATTAGCTGCGACATCGCCATCATTACTTCGGGAAGATCCTGTGAGGCAATAGAGTCCGTCGTTCATACGGAGTAAATCTTTTGCCGAATCAAACATGCTGCCGCCCAGGCTCTTTTGCCAAACTAAATTCCCTTGATCCGAAATTTCGAGCAGCCAAACATCTGCATTACCCATATTGATACTAACATCGAAATCGTTGCTTCTGGCATCACCCACCACTAAATAGTTGCCATTTTCTGCCAGAACAATGTCGTAAGCAATGTCTATGGCACTACCGCCATAGGATTTGGTCCATTGTAATGCCCCTTGATTATTGAGCTTTACTGCCCAATAGTCATAACTCCCACGACTGTCCGTGATGTCAAAATCATCGCTTTCTGAAGCCCCAATCATGACAAAACCTCCGTCATTGGCTTGCGCGACACTATAACTCCGATCATTGTTGCTGCCCCCAAAATAACGTTTCCAGAAAAATTGGCCATCGGCATCCAGTTTAATGCCCCAGTATTCACCTACCCCATGACGGGATCCAGAGTTATTGCGATCCTCATTGCCCTGACCCTCACTGGCGGATACGTCAAAAAAACCTGTAACCAAGAGATCGCCCTCACGCGTTTCGATAATATTTTGGGCTTGATCGCTCCCAGGATATCCAAAGTTTTGGCACCATATTTCATTGCCTTGAGCGTCTACTTTAAGGATGTAATAATCGTGAAACCCACCGTTACTGCCCATAAAACAGTTATCGCTTCTGCTGTAACCAGAAAGCACAAATCCGCCATCACTTGTCTTGGTAATTCCTGTAGCCAGTTCATCGTCTGTCCCACCGTAAACTTTAGTCCAATCTACAGTGCCGTCTAATTGGACACGCATCAAAAAATAGTCCCCATCTGTTGTGGTTTTGATGGATGAAAAATGCCCGTCGTTGCTGTAAGTCGAACCCACAACCATAAAGGCCCCATCATCGGTAGGGACGATTCCTGTCGCTTGGTCAATGCCGCTGCCGCCAAAACTTTCAACCCAGGCTAAATTCCCTTGAAATTGCGCTGGTGGATCCGTATGTAAAGGGGCATCGTCCTCTTCTTTACAGGCCGTAAAAAAAAAGGCAAGCAACACACACATCAGAAATTTATGATGGTTTAAAATATCTGTCATGCGGTTTGAAGATTGATTACTTAGTCAATAACGAGTTTAAGGCTTTGCTTATTGTCAACCGTGACCAGGTAAATTCCCGAGGTCAAATGGCTAACATCTAAACGGACCTCTTGTTGATCGAACAATTGAGTGGACATCACTTTTTGGCCTAAAAGATTGTGGACCTCTATGCTCGAAATGGGTTGTTTCTTTGATCTAAGCGTTACAAAATCTTTCGTTGGGTTTGGACTCATCGTAAAGGCCTCGAGGGTTTGATCGTCAAGGCTGAAATTTTCTGATTTGACCAAGGTAAAACCGCCTTCACCTGAAATCACGATGTTGCCACTTTCAAAAAATGGATAAACATTCCAGGTTCCATTAAAGTTCACATTGTCATTGGCAGGAAAAGTATCAAAGTAACCAATTTCAGTCATCTGCTGGTTGGCAATATTCGATATATCAATTACCCGCATTCCACCACTGTAGTTGGCCAGATAATAACGATTGCCTTTGACGTAACCATTGTGATCGATTGAGGCAATGTTCCCAAAATATTGGAAAAAATAAAACGGGGCATCCAAATCTGAGACATCCGCGATGATGGTTCTGGTATTGAATCCAAAGGCGTTCTCATCCAGTTCGTCACCGATCAATAAGTAGCTCAAATCCTCGGTAAGCCAACTTTGATGGGTGTAATCGACACTCCCATAATTGATGGTCGAGAGCAGTTGAGGGTTGTTTTTGTTGGTTACATCCACTATAACGACCTCATTTTCATTACTGCCCACATAAATCTCTCGGCCTTGGTGATCTGGATCTGGACCATCATAAATCACAACTTGAGCATCGTGAGTGTATCCACTTCCCGAGTATCCGCCTGCCGGTGTTGGATTGAGCGGATCGGAGATATCGATGAAATGTGCCCCACCACTAAAGGTGCTGGTCCCTACGGCATAGGCATAAGCGGTTTGCTGATTAATCACAAGGTTGTGCGCATTGCCAAACTGTCCGTAATGCGCATCTGCCGTAAAGGTTTCCGGTGGATTAGCCACGTTGCGCAAACGGGTTAAATCAAAAACTTGCATGCCGTGGCCTCCGGCTTCGCTGACGATAAAGGCATAATTGTTATACACTTTAATGTCTCGCCATATGCTGGGTGAAGTATGGGTCGGCAGCTTTCCGAGATAGACAATATTTACCGGGTCAGAAATGTCGATAAAGGCGGTACCATTATCCAGTCCAACTAGAGCGTACTCCTTTCCGCTAGTTGGATCGGTCCAACCCCAAGAATCATTTCCGTCACCGGCATCCATTTGGGCTAAAAATAATTTAGATTGCATGAAGTAGCCATCACAGGGATAGCCGAAAGACGAACCTCCATCACAAGGAAATTGGGCGGTCATGGTAGCCGTTACCAAAAGGGCAACAATCAAGTTAATTTTTCTCATTTGGTCAATAGATTTAATGTTTGTCGTGATGCTACTGATGCTGATCCTAACTCGATTTGTTATTACCGAACGATTAGTTTCTTGGTCGATCCATGATTAATCGACACAAAATACATTCCAGAAGGTAAGGCGGACACATTCAATGACGCGCCAGCTTGGTCAACGGTCATGGGGACGTCAACAACTTTTCCAGAGATTGAAAACAGCTCGATAGATTCAATGAGCCCGTGATTTGAACTGATTTGGACCATTTCTCTTGCCGGGTTAGGGAACATGCTGAGCCCTTGAGTAAAGTAATCATCAAGACCAAGTTCCTCAACCGTCAAGACAAAACTACAGCTGTTTGTATTTCCAGATGGATCTGTTGCTTCAAATTCCATGGTGTAGGTTCCCAGGACGAGTTGAGCACCTGCTGGTGGGGTTTGGGTTATGCTAACAACTTCGCAATTGTCTGCAGCGGTAACACCCATAGCCAAAAAGTTAGGAACAGTATAAAAGGTCGCTCCCGCTTCCGGAGTATCGGTCATGTCACCTGGACATTGAATCGATGGAGGGGTGTTATCAATTACAGTAACTTCTGAGGTACACGTGGCGGTATTTCCAGCCTGATCGGAAACCGTTAAGGTGACGGTAATGGGTCCGCCTACATCACTACAGCTGAAGATGTTCGGACTCACCGTGGTAGAGTAAAATCCACTGTTGTCGCTGGAACCTCCGTCGACATTACTTCCCGTTATGGTTACATTTCCGGCCGTATCTAAAACCGCGGTATACGGGGCACAGACCGCTACAGGAGGCGTTGTATCTGTTCCGCTGACAGAGGCGCGCACCATAAAAAAGCCATTGTTGATGTCATTGATGTTGATGTTGCCACTGCTGAAAAATGGATAGACATTCCAAACGCCATCAAAACTGGTATTGTCGTTCGAAGGATAGGAGTCAAAAAATCCAATTTCATTGAGACTTCCAGGAGTTCCAATATTAGAGATATCAATAACCCGCATACCGGCCGTATAGCTCGATAAGTAGTATTTATTACCCACAACGTAGCCATTGTGGTCAATGGACGGGTTGTTTGCAAAGTACTCATCGTGAAACACAGGATTGTCCAAATCCGTGTAATCTGCCACGATGGAGCGCGTGTTAAAGCCAAATCCTAATTCATCCAATTCATCACCGATGATGAAATAACGCTGATCTTCAGTCAACCATCCCTGGTGCGTGTAGTCTACATTACTGTAGCTAAAGTCAGAAATGAGTTGCGGATTAGCTTTGTCGGTGATGTCGACGATCACCGCGCGATCTTCATTATTGCCGAAATACAGCTCTTTTCCTTGATGATCAGGATCAGGGCCATTATAAACGACAACTTGAGCGTCATGAGTATAGCCACTCCCTGAATAACCACCTTCGTCGAGTGGATTTAACGGATCCTGAATATTAACAAAATGAGGCCCGCCACTGTAGGTATTGGCGCCAACGGCATAGGCATATCCCGTAGCTTCATTAATTACTATGTTATGAGCACTGCCAAAACTTCCAAAATGGGCATCTTCTGTAAAGGTAGCCGGTGGACTACTAACATTACGCAACCGTGTCAAATCAAAAACTTGCATGCCATGACCATTGGCCTCGCTGACCACAAAAGCATAGTTGTTGTAAACCTTGATGTCTCTCCAAGTACTCGATGAGGTGTGGGTAGGAAGCTTGCCCAAGTAAATTGGATTTACCGGATCACTAACATCGACAAACGCTGTTCCATTGTTCAATCCTACCAACACGTATTCTGCACCGCCCTGTGGATCGGTCCATCCCCAAGAGTCGTTGGCTCGTGTGGCGTCAAAGGTAGACAGTGGAAAGTGAGAGAGCAGATCGTAGCCTTCACAAGGATAACCCCCTGACATGCCGCCAGAACATGGCTGTGCCGCAGAGGCTAAGGACATTAAAAAGATTGAAATAGTGGTTAAAATTCGCATGTAGTTTTGATTTTGGGTCTTAAATATATTCGGGGGTAAAGCTAATGAAATTATCGTATAATAGTGTTAATATTAGTGTTAACACAATGCCGCAATTGGGGCCTCTTTTGTACGGATTGAGGCCTTGATTATTGGAATGCGTACCTTTACCTCCTTTAAGTCGTAAATTATGTTAGGCCCAAAAGAAGAATCCCGCACACCACTTTCAGAAATCGGCGAATTTCCCCTGATCAAACACCTTACGGGGGCCTTTAACATTCATCATAAAGAAACGATTTTGGGAGTGGGAGATGACGCTGCAGTACTGAATTACTCCTCAAAAAATCATTGTCAATTAGTTACTACTGATTTATTAATTGAAAACATCCATTTTGACTTGTCCTACATGCCGCTAAAGCATTTGGGTTATAAATCGGTCATGGTCAACCTCAGTGATTTGTTTGCAATGAATGCCGATGCCCGGCAAATCACTGTTTCTCTTGCAGTATCTAACCGATTTCCACTAGAGGCTCTAGAAGAGTTGTACGCCGGCATTTCTGCGGCTTGTAATCGATACAAGGTCGATCTGATCGGAGGAGATACAACCTCCTCGGCCACAGGCTTGATCATCAGCATTACGGCCATTGGTGTTGCTGCTGATGAAGATGTTGTGAAAAGAAATGGTGCTCAAGACAACGATCTTTTGGTTGTCACTGGAGATTTAGGTGCAGCCTATTTAGGATTACAAGTATTGGAACGTGAAAAACAAGTGTTTCAAGTCAATCCGAACAATCAGCCTGATCTGAGTTTGTATAACTATTTAGTCGAACGTCAACTCAAACCGGAAGCCCGACAAGACGTGATTGAGTTGCTTCGTCAGTTGGGGGTAAAGCCCACCTCAATGATCGACATCAGCGATGGGCTCTCATCAGAGGTGTTGCATTTAACCAAGGCCTCAAAACTTGGGGCTGTGGTTTATGAAGAACACCTTCCCCTTGATCCTCAGGTGATCAGCACTTGTGAGGAATTTAACATGGACAGCACCACAGTAGCGCTCAATGGCGGAGAGGATTATGAGCTCCTATTTACCCTTTCACAAAAAGACTATGACACCATAAAAGGCAATCCAAATTTTACGGTCATCGGTCACATGACTGCAGAAAAAGAGGGCGTGCATCTTGTGACCCGAGCTCAAACCAAAATTCCGCTTATTGCCCGAGGTTGGGATCCTATCTCGGAACAATAAGACTTAATGGTCAGTTTTGGGTTGCTTGATGAGCCGCATATCCAATAGGGTGGGTTCGATGGCCAGCATGCTTATAATATCAGTCGCTTTATTTTGACATGCTCAGTTTTGGTGGTGGGCCAGATTTATGGCCTGGATAATCAGCGTTGGGGCCTCGAGCCAGGCCATATGTCCTCCTGAATAGGTTTTCAACTCAGCACCACAAAGACGCGATGTCTCGGTGATTTGTTCGAGCGGAATGAGCGGGTCTTGTAGTCCTGCTATCAAATATTTCACTCCTTGAAAGTCCGCGAATACCTCCCTTTGACTTTTCCGTTGACTCATGGCCCAAACCGAGTTTACAAGATTATGGACCTTACACCCCAAGGCATTTTGGGTAAGCTGTATGATATTTGGACCGTATTGTTCATGTTTTTGTGGTGGAAAAAGACCCTTAATGGCCATGGACACATAGGCCTTTTTGTGGCGCTTTAACAGCGATATGCTCCTGCGTCTTTCTTCAAGACGCTTGGGATGGTCGCTCAGGACATCGCCGTTAACCCAAATGCAGGCTTGCAACTCGGCCTTAGCGATCCTCAGCCATTCCAAACCGACATATACCCCCATGGAGTGGCCTACGATCGAAAACGAATCAATGTTCAGCCCTCGACGAAGGCTGTCCAATATTTGGGCCAGCTCACTAAGATGTTCCGGAAAGTCTTGGTCAGTCGCTGTACCATAACCCGGAAAATCGACTTGGACGCAACAAAAACAGTCCTCAAGCTCCTTTATTATGGGCGCCCAGATCACTTGACTTTCAAGAAAACCGTGCAAAAAAAATACCACGGGTCCTTGACCTGTTATTCTGTGATCCAACAAAATGTTTTTTTGAGGATTATTCATTCATGAGCGTCTCGATCTCATCAGCCAAAATGGGAATATCAGCCATTAGATTAATTGGATCGCCCTGTGACTGAACCACCACATCATCTTCTAGGCGCACACCAAAACCCTCATCTGGGAGATAAATCCCTGGTTCTACGGTAAAGACCATATTGGCCGTAATGGGTTCGAAAAGCAGACCGTAATCGTGGGTGTCGAGTCCCATGTGATGACTGGTTCCATGCATGAAATACTTTTTGTAGGCAGGTTTTTCTGGATTTTGATTTTGAACATCTGCCTTGTCCAAAAGCCCTAATCCAAGGAGTTCACTGGTCATGATTTTACCCACCTCTTCGTGGTAGGACTTCCAAAAGGCCCCGGGAACCAGCAGTTTAGTGGCTTCTTCTTTGACCCTTAAAACAGCGTTGTAAATATCCTTTTGTCGTTTGGTGAAGCGCCCATTGACCGGAATGGTCCGGGTCATATCGCTGCTGTAATTGGCGTACTCCGCACCAACATCGAGCAGCAGTAAATCGCCCTCTTGACATTGTTTGTTGTTCTCGATGTAGTGGAGCACATTATTGTTTTGACCACTGGCGATTATTGGGGTATAGGCAAAACCCTTAGATCGATTGCACAGGAATTCATGGATGAATTCGGCTTCAATTTCGTATTCCCATACCCCTGGCTTCACCATCTTTAAAATGCGTCGAAAGCCTTTATTGGTGATTGCGCAAGCCTTGCTGATCAAATCAATCTCTATGGGATGTTTAACCCCGCGCAAGGATTGGAGTATCGGATTGCTTTTGGCCCAGCGATGAGCCGGAAATTTTTTCTTGGTGGCCTCAATGAAACGGTCTTCACGCGTCTGGGTCTCTACCGCCTGTCGGTAATGCTCATTGGTGTTAAAGTAAATGGTATCGGCCTGAGTCATAAGTTGAAAAAACACTCGGTCAAACTCGTCCAGCCAATAAACGGTTTTAATGCCACTTGTGGCTAAGGCTGCTTCTTTAGTTAGCTTGGCGCCTTCCCAAACCGCGATGTGCGCGTTGGTCTCTCTCAAAAAAAGTACTTCGCGATGCTCTGGTTCTGCAGCATCTGGAAACATCAGTAGAATGCTCTCCTCTTGATCGACGCCACTGAGGTAAAAGATGTCTCGGTGTTGTTCAAAAGGCAATAAGGTGTCGGCACTCACAGGGTATTGATCATTGCTGTTAAAAACAGCAATGCTCTTGGGCGCCATCTGAGCCATAAAATTCTGTCGATTCGTGGTAAACAGAGTGCTATCAATCCGATTGTATTTCATGAGCCTGAAAAATTTGTTTGTTCAAAAATAGACAAAATACTGGCGCTTTGGTCAGTGCTCGGGCATAAATTCATGAGGCTCATCGATTGGGGATGATCATTTTTAATTAGCTTAGCAAAACCGATTTAAACGCCATCAAAATGAAACGACCTTATATTTTTCTTCTCGCCTTTTTGATCCTACATCCCATCACGGCTCAAACCCCTGCATCGACCGCTCAAGACATTGCTGATGCCCTTGAGCGTAAACAGCAAATGCATGAAACCTCTGCCGTAAAAAACTTAAAGTGGCGCAGTGTTGGGCCTACAATTATGAGTGGGCGTGTCGTGGATTTAGCGGTCAATCCTGATGATCCAACGGAATTTTATGTAGCCTACGCCAGTGGTGGCGTTTGGCACACCAAAAATAATGGTACGAGCTTTGAACCCATATTGGACAATGCCATGACCCAAAATGTAGGCACCCTGGCCGTGGATTGGCAGAATAAAGTCATTTGGGTCGGCACAGGTGAGGTCAATGCTTCGAGATCATCTTATGCTGGAATTGGCTTACTGAAAACCACCGACGCAGGGGCCAGTTGGACCTCCATGGGGTTAATGGATGGGCACCACATCAGTCGAATTTTGCTCGATCCAAACCGTCCCGATCAGATTTTGGTCAGTGTAGTCGGACATCTCTATTCTGAAAATTCCAATCGCGGGGTTTTCAAGTCGACCGATGGCGGAGTAACCTGGAATAAAACCCTTTATGTCGGACCAGATACTGGAATAATCGAAATGGCGGCCGAACCCGGTAACCCCTCTATTGTCTACGCTGCGGCTTGGCAAAAAGACCGAAAAGCTTGGAATTTTAAGGGCAGTGGCTCCAAGAGCGGGATATATAAAAGCACAGATGCCGGGGAGACTTGGTCACTGATTACATCGGCCAATAGCGGATTTCCGACCGGTGCAGGGGTAGGTCGGATTGGTCTTGCAGTGTACGATGATCGAACGGTTTACGCCATATTGGACAATCAAGATTACCGTCCGTCGCAGGCTAAAGAGGACACGGGTCTCAAGGCTGCAGATTTTGAAAACATGACAGCGACAACTTTTCAGGGCCTTGATGATGAGGATTTAGAGGCCTTTTTGCGTCGTAATGGTTTCCAGAAACAGTACACAGCGAGCTCAGTAAAAAATATGGTGGCCAAAAAAGACATCAGTCCTTTAGCCCTGAAGGACTACCTGTATGACTCAAATGCACAATTATTCGACACCCCGGTCATTGGTGCTGAGGTTTATCGCAGTGATGATGCCGGAAAGACTTGGGTCAAAACCCATGAGGGTTTTTTGGACAACCTATACTACTCTTACGGCTATTACTTTGGAAAAATTCACGTAAATCCAAAGGATTCAAACGACATTTATATTTACGGCGTGCCTTTGTTGCATTCAGATGATGGGGGCCAAAATTTCAAAAGTCTGGACGCTCCGAACATGCATGGTGATCACCATGTCTTATGGATTAATCCAAATCGGCCTGACCATTTGATCAACGGCAACGATGGTGGACTTAATATCAGCTACGACAACGGGGCGCATTGGATCAAATGCAACACCCCGGCAGTAGGCCAATTTTATGCTGTGGCTGCGGATCACCTTAAACCGTATAACGTTTATGGCGGACTTCAAGATAATGGTGTTTGGAAGGGCTCGAGCAAAACCGTTGAAAGTGTGCGTTGGCATCAATCGGGCCAGTATCCTTATGCCATGATTATGGGTGGCGACGGCATGCAAGTAGCCATCGATGAAAGAGATCATAATGTGGTGTTTACCGGGTATCAATTTGGAAATTATTACCGCTTGAATCTGGATACCGACCAGCAGACCTACATTCAGCCTAAGCACAAACTTGGAGAGCGTCCTTATCGCTTTAATTGGCAAACACCGATTGCACTTAGCCACCACAATCAAGACATTCTTTATTTGGGCAGTCAAAAATTGCACCGCAGTTTTGATCAAGGCGATCACTGGACTGCCATCTCTGGAGACTTAACCCACGGGCCAATATCGGGCAATGTGTCTTACGGCACATTGACCACCATGAGCGAATCAATTTTTGACTTCAACACCCTGGTCACTGGTAGTGATGATGGTGTGGTGAGTTTGACTCGTGATTCAGGAGTTAGCTGGTCGGAAATCAGTGGAAGTTTACCGCAAAACCTCTGGGTTAGTCGAGTCGTGACCTCCGCTCATGAACCGTCCAGAATTTACCTCACCCTGAACGGCTATCGATGGGATGATTTCACGCCTTATGTTTACGTGACAGAAGATTTTGGTCAAAGTTGGCGCTCAATTAGCAGTAATCTACCACTAGGGGCTGTGAATGTGATTCGTGAGGACCCCAGTCATCCGGATTTGCTCTACCTCGGTACGGATGATGGCATTTATGTGAGCTTTGATCGAGGCGATTCATGGGCCGTTTTTGATGGAGGGTTGCCGAAAGTAGCGTGTCACGATTTAGTGGTTCAAGCCCAAGCAAAAGAGTTGGTCGCAGGCACGCATGGTCGCTCCATTTACATTGCCGACATTTCCGGATTGCAGGCCTATATGAATCATGGCGCAAGAGGTTTGTTTGCCCTTTCCGGTGAAGGGGTCAAACACTCGTCCAGATGGGGTCGTGCCTACAGCCAATGGTCAGAAGCGCGAATGCCAGAATTCAAGTTCGAATTTTTCAGCCCTGAGTCGGGGCAAGCCCATTTAAAACTCATGGGAACAGGCAAGCAGGCCATATGGGAAAAGACATTGTCTACGGATAAAGGATACAATGTTTGGTCTTACGATCTCACCCTTGGTGAAAATCAGCTTAAAGCGTTTAAAAAGGCCACTGGACAGGCGCTTACTCCTAGAGAAGACGGCATGATTTTCTTGCCTAAAGGGAGTTATTCATTGGTCTTGACCATTGGGGACGCTACGGTCAATTCAACCCTAACAATCGAGTAGTTCTGCTCGGGCCGATTTTTGTGCTTTGATTTTGCCGAAAACAAGGGTCAAAGTTTGTGATTCATGGCGCTGGGTATTACTTTTGTCTACCTAAATGGAAAAGAACAAATGAGCCTACTTTCTTCTTCAGTTACGCGCAAGTTTGCCATGGCCCTTTCGGGACTCTTTTTGGTTGTTTTTTTAACCCAACACTTTGTCATCAACATCACTTCGGTGATCGCACCGGATGTCTTCAATCAGTGGTCTCATTTTATGGGCACCAATGGATTGGTCCAAGGGGTATTGCAGCCCATTCTCATTTTTGGAGTGGTGTTCCACTTCATCATGGGATTTGTTCTGGAAATACAAAACAGAAAGGCTCGATCAGTGCGTTATGTTCAATATAAAGGAGGAGCCTCAGCGAGTTGGGCCTCCAGAAATATGATTGTATCAGGCGCTGTGGTTTTGGCCTTTCTCGGGCTTCATTTTTATGATTTTTGGTGGCCAGAAATCATGCATAAATACATTGAATCACATCCTGAAGACCCAACACGATATTTTGCAGAAACCGTTCACAAATTTGAGAATCCAGTGCGTGTTGGGCTCTACGCTACAGCTTTTGTTTTACTTGCCTTGCACCTTTGGCACGGTTTTTCTTCTTCGTTCCAAAGCGTTGGCTTTGACAATAAATACGCTAAAGGACTCAAGGGTTTTACGAAATTCTTTGCCGTGTTCATTCCCTTGGGTTTCTTATTCATCGCGTTATACCATCATTTAAATCCAATTGTACACTAAACGCCTGAAGCATGTCATTAGACTCAAAAATCCCTCAGGGACCGATCGCCGAGAAGTGGACCAAACACAAGACCTCAATTGATTTAGTCAATCCGGCCAACAAGAGAAATATTGATGTTATTGTCGTTGGGACTGGGCTTGCTGGCGGAAGTGCCGCAGCCTCTTTGGCAGAACTTGGCTATAACGTAAAGACATTCTGTTATCAGGACTCCCCAAGACGGGCGCACTCTATTGCTGCTCAAGGAGGAATAAATGCCGCAAAGAATTATCAGGGCGATGGAGATTCGACTTATCGACTGTTTTACGACACCATAAAAGGAGGCGATTATCGCTCCCGCGAGGCGAATGTGCATCGACTTGCTGAGGTTTCGGGAAACATCATCGATCAATGTGTCGCTCAAGGGGTGCCCTTTGCTCGTGAGTATGGGGGTCTTTTGGACAATCGTTCTTTTGGGGGTGTATTGGTTTCCAGAACCTTTTATGCCAAAGGTCAAACAGGTCAGCAATTGCTTCTGGGCGCTTATTCGGCCATGAATCGTCAAATTAACCGAGGGAAAATAAAGCCGTATAACCGTCACGAAATGCTGGATCTAGTCCTTGTTGATGGCAAAGCCAGAGGCATCATTGCACGTAATTTGATCACTGGAGAACTCGAGCGTCATTCGGCCCATGCTGTTGTGATTGCTTCGGGAGGTTATGGCAATGTCTTTTTCCTGTCGACCAACGCCATGGGGAGCAACGTGACTGCAGGATGGAAAATCCATAAAAAAGGAGCGTATTTTGCCAATCCGTGTTACACACAAATTCATCCAACCTGTATTCCAGTTTCGGGAGATCATCAGTCAAAATTGACCTTAATGTCCGAATCCTTAAGGAATGACGGGCGTATTTGGGTGCCTGCAAAATTAGAAGATGCTGAGGCCATTAGAGCGGGCCGTTTAAAACCTACTGAAATCAAAGAGGAGGATCGCGATTATTACTTAGAGCGTCGCTATCCTTCATTTGGGAATCTCGTTCCTCGCGATGTAGCCTCACGTGCGGCCAAAGAACGCTGTGATGCTGGATATGGGGTGAATAAAACCGGCGAAGCTGTTTATTTGGATTTTGAATCGGCCATCATGCGCTATGGCAAAGAACAAGCAGTGATCCAACATTTGCACGACGCTTCTGATGAAAAAATCCGTGAATTGGGTGAGGCTGTGGTTGAAGCCAAGTACGGGAATCTCTTTCAGATGTACGAAAAAATTGTGGATCAAGATCCTTATAAAACACCCATGATGATTTACCCAGCGGTCCACTATACCATGGGTGGCGTTTGGGTGGATTACAATTTGATGACCAGTATCCCGGGCTGCTATGCTGCTGGTGAGGCGAATTTTAGTGATCACGGAGCCAACCGCCTTGGAGCGAGTGCTCTGATGCAGGGATTGGCCGATGGTTATTTTGTTTTGCCCTATACCATTGGGGATTATTTGGCCGATGACATCCGAACTGGTCCCATTTCTACTGACTTGCCAGAATTTGAGTCAGCAGAGGCTCAGGTGCGTGAGACCATCGATCGTTTGATTCAAAATAAAGGATCTAAACCCGCAGATTACTTTCACAAGCGATTGGGTAAAATCATGTGGAATCAATGCGGGATGTCTAGAAATGAAAAGGAGCTCAAGGCAGCCATTGCGGAAATTAAAGCCCTTCGTGAAGAATTTTGGAGCGACGTTCGTGTGCCTGGATCAGTCAATGAACTGAATCAAGAATTGGAGAAGGCCATGCGGGTTGCAGATTTCTTAGAACTCGGAGAATTATTTGCTAAAGATGCCCTGCACCGCAATGAATCTTGTGGCGGCCACTTTAGAGAAGAGTACCAGACCCAGGATGGGGAGGCCCTGCGTGATGATGAAAATTTCATGTATGTGGCTGCGTGGGAATACAAAGGTGAGCCTTCCGATGCCGTCCTTCACAAGGAGCCATTGGCCTACGAAAATATTAAAGTAAAAACGCGTTCATATAAATAGACCATGAAGTTAACATTGAAAATTTGGCGGCAGAAAAATGCGCAGGATAAGGGCAAAATGGTCACTTATCCCATTGATGGAATCGATGGAGACATGTCTTTTTTAGAGATGCTCGATGTTTGAAACAACGACCTGGTTGCCAAAGGCGAGGAGCCGGTGGTTTTTGATCATGATTGCCGCGAAGGTATTTGTGGTTCTTGTTCGCTTCAAATTAATGGCGAGCCTCATGGTCCAGATCGTTTGATTACCACCTGTCAATTACATATGCGGAAGTTCAACGATGGGGACACCATCGTGATTGAGCCATTCCGCGCAAAAGCTTTTCCTGTGATAAAAGACCTTGTGGTGGATCGCAGTGCCTTTGATCGAATTCAACAGGCTGGCGGATTCATTTCAGTCAACACCTCTGGAAACACCATCGATGCGAACGCTATTCCCATTCCAAAAAGTGATGCAGACAATGCCTTCAGTGCGGCAGCCTGTATTGGATGTGGGGCTTGCGTTGCCGCGTGTAAAAACGCCAGTGCGATGCTCTTTACTTCAGCTAAGGTGAGTCAATACGCCCTGTTGCCGCAAGGCCGCGTAGAGGCCACGCAAAGGGTTTTAAATATGGTGGCCCAGATGGATCAAGAAGGTTTTGGGAATTGTACCAATACTGGCGCTTGTGAAATTGAGTGTCCAAAGGGGATCTCTCTTGAAAACATTGCCCGCCTAAATCGAGAACTGTTGAGCGCTCAGCTCAAGGGCTAGTCGAGGAACTTAGAAGATAATTTTACCCTTACAGGGTACGCTCAAAGGGAAGGGCCAACTAACGGTAAGCACTCAGATCAAAAGACTCGTTTAAACTCCAATTGGCCCGAATATCCAAAACACCGGGCAAATAATAGACCCGCTCGGGTTGTCTTTTAAGATCGTAGTCACCGGTGTCCCAAAGCTCATTTTCATTGCAATCCATGGTGATTCTTACCCGATATTTGTCTGGACTGATATAATCAAAATAGACCTCTTGAGCGATTGGTGTTTTGCGCCAAGCCCGAGCGACTGGCTTTAAACTGGGATCCACCAGCTCAATGAGAATCGGACAATCTGCCAGTCCGGAAAAATTCAGATTTAAGGTGCCATAATCTGATAGAGGCCTTGTTTTAAAAGTGTACGAAAGGGTGTCGTGTGTTTGACCAAAAAAGTCGACGAATCCCATAGGATTGACTGTTACCGTATAGCGATTGTCGTCTTCTATATCAAATTCAAGAGTCAAAACGTTCCTCAATGAATCCAGCCGTGTGCCGGTTTGTATCTCGGTTGAATCCATGTCTAAAACACGAATTTTTGAAGGATCGATTTGGCGCAAAGGCGTGCTCGCTGTAAACCGAATGCTGTCCTTGGGAGAAAAAACGCCACGCGTTAAAGGATTGACCTTTAACGAATCTGGATAAAGATCTTTGAGTTTTACACTTATGCTATCGGTGCCTAAATCTGTTCTAGCGGCAAACCACAAGGTGTCTCTTAACTCCAGATCGAAAGGAGGGTCAAACCAATAATTCAAAGAATCCACACCTTCGATTTGGGTCCAAGTCTGTCTTTGATCTGAATCCATGGCGTAAAGGGGACGAATGGATTTTTCATCGCGCGCTCCCTTATAACCAAAAACAATGCGATTTTTCGCCGAATGTGAGGCTCTGGTCCATTCAAAATCGGGCGTTTCCTCGAACAGTGCCAAGGGGGCGATACTGTCCAAGGGCAGCCTAAGGACATCAGCGCTAAAACCAATCTTATCGGTTTGCGGCTCAAAAGTATAGTTGTTTTGCTCTTCTTCTAAAGCCGTGATGTAATAGTTGCCCTCTTTTAAATTCGTGAACTCAAATGCCCCGTCTATGGCTCGAGCAGTGGCTACGTAGCGTGGTTTAACTCGATAAATGGTTGTGTCTGTCATGGATTCAGCCGGGTAAAGCATAACGGTGACAGGTCCTTTGAGTTCCGGCTTTAGTGCTGATTGAATTTGACCTTTTAGGCTCAAGCTGTCCAAGTAGGGTCCGGTTGAAAGGACATACTTGAATTGAGGCAAAACATTTTCTTCATTATTGTCCACAATACTATTGCCAAAATGCAAGACATAGGTGGTCTCTTCTTCCAGGGTGTCAATAAAGGTGACTTTGAGGGTTCTTGAGGAGGTTTGCGGACTCAAGATAGGATCGTAGGTCAAGGGTGGGGAAACGATGAGTTCTTCTTTGACCTTTTTTAGTTTGATGTACTCATCAAAATCTACCTCGATCTTCTGACCTTTAAAATTTACCGAATAGTTTTCTGGAAAATAATTTTTGACCTGAGGCGCCAGCGAATCCTGTGGGCCCCCAGTTGGCGTACCTTTTTTAGCGCAACCAGCCAATAGAATAACGGCGATAAGCCCGAAATAGGTCGACTTTTTAATGAGATTCATCGATTCAAAAATAAGTAAACTTTCTCAAGCAATCGCGATGGTGGCACAACTTAGTGACGCTCCTAAAGCCCGGCTGATCAATCGGCCGCATGCAGCTAAGGTGGCCCCTGTGGTCACTACATCATCGACCAGAAGGATGGCCTGTGGCGATTGAGTGGTCTGTCGATTCGGGTTCAAATGAAATTCATGCTCGTGGACCACGCGCCCCCAGCGTCCTTGTTTGGCTTGGGTCGCGCGACTTTTGGTCTGAATCAAAAGATCCTCCCACAGTGGCAAATCCATGGCCTGGGCGAGCGCTGCACCAAAAACAGCGGCTTGATTATAGCCGCGCTGGCGGCGTTTACTCCGATGCATTGGAACAGGAACTACGGCACTGAGTCCTCGATAGGTTTCAAGAGTCTTTAATTCACTTCCAAGCCAGTGACCAAGCCATTGCCCAATATCCTTGCGGCCGTGATATTTGAATTGGTGAATTAATTTTTGTGCCAATCCTTTTTTGTGATAGTGAAGTAGTGCAGTGCCTTGCACAAGGGGGATTTGTCCGTAGAACTTATCGGCAAAGCGAGGGTCGTTCCACTGGTGAAAATGCATTAGCGGCAGGGCATTGAGGCAAGGAATACAGAGTTTTAGGTCCGAGGCGTCCAAGTACTCACCACAGCCGGGGCAGTACTTGGGAAATAAAATATTTAGCATACCTTTAAACATCAAAAATCGCGGGCTTAATCCAATTCTTGCGATTTAGTTTAAGGGAGTTTCTATGGATAACGTAAATCAGACAAAATATTTCAAGCGAATCATTATTGTTTTGATTTTGTTACTCTTGAGCCTCGGAGTTTACACCTTGGTGCTTTGGCAAGAAAGTCAATCCAATCGAAAGGATCTTGAAGAACAAAAGCTTACCATAACTCAGGAACTCAATGAGCTTCAAGTGACTTACGACGATTTAATGCGCGAATTTCAATTACAAGATGAAGCTTTAATTGAGGCCAGAACTCGGATTGCTCAGCTTTTGGATTCCGTTGAATCTGCTAAGCCCAGCATGGCCATCATTAAGCGTTATCGACTGGAAATCGCCCGTTTAAAGGAAGAGCGGACCATGCTGTTTGCGCGCGCGGACAGCTTGATTAAAGTAACCAAGAGTTTGGCATATCAAGTAGACAGCACCCAGCTGGTCTTAAACAAAACTAGGATGGCGAGCAATGACTTGCGACAAAAAAATGAAGACTTAGAACGGGTCATCGAAAAAGGAGCCCAACTTCAAGTTATCGATTTTTTGAGCAGTGCAGTCATTGTGCGAAAAAGTGGTCGTCTTGTGGAGACAAAAAGAGCCAGTAGGGCGGATAAAATTAGAAGCTGTTTTACCATTACACCCAATCCTTTAGCGACGCCTGGTGAGCGCGATTTGTACTTGCAGGTGATTAACCCAAAAAACAATTTAATCGGTAGCCGAGCACGTGTAAGCCTGGGCGAGGGCACTTTGTCATACAGCGGTGAAACTCAGGTCAATTACCAACAAGAGGAAATTGATGTTTGCTTGATGGTTGGGGCCACTGAGCAGGACCTGATTTCAGGGCGCTACATTCTCAATCTTTATCAGGGCAATACCCGTTTGACCACCGCCACGATGTACTTAAAATAAGTCGCTCAAAAAATGCCCTCCATTGAGATGGGTTTGCTTGGGGTTTTATATTTTTGCGGCATGGCACATCAACACGATTCTTTTAAGAAAGTTATCGCTCACGCGAAAGAGTATGGATTTATTTTCGCTTCGAGTGAAATTTACGATGGACTCAGCGCGGTTTACGATTACGGACAAAATGGGGTCACGTTAAAAAACAATATTCGCCAATATTGGTGGAAAAGTATGGTTCAATTGCATCAGAACATTGTTGGTGTAGATGCTGCTATTTTGATGCACCCCACCACCTGGAAAGCCTCTGGACACGTCGATGCGTTCAATGATCCACTGATCGACAATAAGGATTCAAAAAAGCGCTATCGGGCTGATGTCCTGGTTGAGGATTATGCCGAAAAACTAGAACAAAAGGCGCAAAAGGAAATTGCCAAAGCTCAAAAGCGTTTTGGTCAGGCGTTTGATTTGGCCCAATTTGAGGCCACAAATGAACGCGTTTTGCGCTACCGAGCGCAACATAAAGAAATCTTGAGTCGATTGGCCAAGTCCCTCGAGCAGGAAGATTTGGCAGATGTGAAAAATTTAATCGAAGAGCTCGAGATCCCCGATCCAGATACAGGTTCCAAAAATTGGACCGATGTCCGACAGTTTAATTTGATGTTTGGGACGAAACTGGGCGCGAGTGCTGAATCAGCCATGGATCTTTATCTAAGACCAGAGACGGCTCAAGGAATTTTTGTGAACTATCTAAATGTTCAAAAAACAGGTCGCATGAAAATTCCATTTGGCATAGCCCAGACCGGTAAGGCTTTTAGAAATGAAATCGTCGCACGTCAGTTCATTTTCCGAATGCGAGAATTTGAGCAAATGGAAATGCAATTTTTTGTGAGACCCGGACAGGAAATGCAGTGGTATGAATATTGGAAAGAAACGCGTTTAAATTGGCACTTATCATTGGGAATGGGGCAAGAAAACTATCGTTTTCACGATCATGAAAAACTGGCCCATTACGCCAATGCCGCGGCGGACATAGAATTCAATTTCCCTTTTGGGTTTAAAGAATTAGAAGGCATACACTCACGTACTGATTTTGACCTAAAACAACACGAGCAGTTCTCGGGTAAAAAGCTGCAGTACTTTGACCCTGAACTCAATGAGTCATATGTCCCATATGTCGTGGAAACCTCAATCGGATTAGATCGAATGTTTTTGGCGGTTTTGAGCCATTCCCTTCAGGAGGAATCTCTAGAGGATGGTTCCTCAAGAACGGTATTGAAATTACCGTCCATACTCGCGCCGATCAAAGCGGCGGTTTTACCCCTGGTCAAAAAGGATGGGCTCCCTGAATTGGCTCAAGACATTGTGCAAAGTCTCAAGTGGGATCTACCCGTAGCTTACGACGAAAAGGACGCCGTCGGCCGTCGCTATCGCCGACAAGACGCCGTCGGGACACCGTATTGCATTACGGTGGATCACCAGTCATTAGAAGATCAAACGGTGACCATTCGACACAGAGACAGCATGAAGCAAGAGCGCGTAGCCATAAGCGAATTATCCCAGAAAATGCAGGAAAGTATTTCATTCAAGCATTGGTTATCCTAAAGGGTTAAGGCGGGATTTTCAATCCATCAGCCCCAGATCACTGTGCTCTGAAAATAATATCTTCAACCCAAACCGGACTGGCCTCTGGACAGCGGTTCATGCGCCGCATGCCGCTATATTTAACCCAAACTTTAGCATTGGTCCTTTGGAATTCTTGAGATAGATTGATGGGGTCCAGTACTTGATTTGCTTGGCCGTCAATATGCAGTAGCCAGGGACAACCCTGACGGTTTATTGTATCCTCCCCGACTTTGATTGTTGCAGCCAAATGTGCTTCAGAGGGCTTTAAGGACGCGGTTTCGTCAGAGGCATATGTTGAAGGGGGCTCAAAGCGTGATTCATCTTTGGCTTTTGTCGGGTTCAAGGATTGACAGGACAAAAAAAGAAGACTGCAACCAGCAATTATTGAAAATAATGGCGTGAAATTTCGATTGATGACCTTGGTTGGAGTGCTTGCTTTTTGTGGCATAAATGATGACGTTGAATGATTGATTAAAGAAAGGTCCTGATTTATCCTATAGAATCGTTAAAGTTTAACACTTTTATAAGTTTTTACACAAAATCGACTTATTTTTAACCTCATTTTTCGAACTAATAATCCTAAAATTAACATAATGAAAATTAAAGACTACTTATTGTTGATCTGTCTCATCTTTTTGGGCGTTTCTGTGAGTGCGCAGGAGTCAATTCCGAATGAAGCTCAAGGTGTTGCAGAGTATGGGGAATCGCTTCCGATGTTTTACGTTCCATCGTTATCATCGCGTGCCGAGTTAATCCCTGCGCCTTACACTGAAGAAGAGGCACGTGATCGCAGATCGATCAGAAACAAGGTAATTATCGGTAAAGAGAAACAAGAGACCGACGATTACTATGTGTTAAACCGTCACGAGACCGAACAAAGCTTTAGAGTGATGCCACCCTCTGTTGTGTTTGATGCCTACTCATCAGGTTCTCAACCCACAGACCCTTCTATGGCCGTTGGTTTAGATCACGTTGTTGTGGTCTTTAATACCGGGTATCGCATTTTTGATAAAGCAGGAAATGCTTTGACCGGACAACTGGCTGTGACCAATATATTTTCTGGTGGCGGATGTTGTGACCTTACAGCCTCTTTTGATACGGCTGCTAACCGCTGGGTTTTGAGTTACTTGTTTGCCTCAAACGGTCAAGTTCAAGTTGCAGTCTCTGATGGTCCAGACCCAATCAATAATGGTTGGTACGTTTACACCATTCCTTCGGTCAATGACTATCAGAAATTATCAGTTTGGAGTGACGGCTATTACATTACCGCGAACGTAGGAACCAGAAGAGTTTGGGCTCTGGATCGCGCTGAAATGCTCGCTGGAAATACTTCTGCGAGTTTTCAAGCCTTCAACATTCCTGGGATCCAAACCAGTGGATTTTACAGCCCACAGGTCCTCAATGTGAGTGATGGTACGATGCCAGCTCCGGGAGGCGCTACCCTTTTGTATTTACAAGATGACGCATGGGGCGGGGTATCACAGGATCACGTTAAATATTGGACAATAGATGTGGACTGGAGTACGCCTTCTAATTCATCAATTTCTGCGGCAACACAAATCATCACCACGCCATTTATCTCTGTTTTTGACGGGGGAAGCTTTTCAAATCTTACCCAACCCAACAACGGGGTAGCCATTGATGCGCTGCAAGCGACCATCATGAATCAAGCTCAGTTTAGAAAATTTGCTACCCACAACAGTGCGGTTTTCAATTTTGTGGTTGACACGGATGCTACAGGAGGTGAATTGGCAGGTATTCGTTGGTTTGAATTCCGTCAAACCGCAGACAACGAACCTTGGACCCTGTTTCAAGAAGGAACCTACACGGCTCCTGATGGTCGCCATGCATGGCATGGTAGTATGATCATGGATGGATTAGGAAATATCGGGATGGGTTATTCTTCCATGTCTGGACCAACAACGACTGATGTGGTTCGTGTGAGTTCTTATTACACTGGGCGTTTTGACGGTGACGCGCCTGGAGTCATGACCGTAGCCGAAGAATTAATCGCCAATGGTAATGCAAACATTCCAGGTCTTCGTTATGGAGACTACAGTAAGATCGATATTGATCCAGCAGACGATGCGACCTTCTGGTTCATTAACGAATACATGAACAGTGGGCGTAAAGGTGTTGTTGGTGCGTTCCAACTACAACCTAACACCACTGTGGATGATGTCGGAGTAACAAGCATTACAGATCCTTCTTCTGGTAATTTGACTAACGCTGAGGAGATCGTGATTAATGTCAAAAACTTTGGAATAAACGACATCATTGATCCAGAGGTACAATACACCATCGACGGAGGAACTCCAGTTGTCGAGACCTTTACAGGTGTTCTAGCAGCAGGTGCGACTGAGAGTTACACCTTTGCCACGACGGCGGATTTATCGGTTCAAAATCAAACCTATACCATTGCCTCTAGAACCAATTATGGTCCAGATTCTAATCCGGCGAATGACGAAGCCACAAAAACAGTGCAAAACGCCATTATCTATTGTAATCCGAATTTGGATTGCTCTTTTGGAGATGGATTCGAATTGGTCGCTGTTGAACAAATCAATAATCCTTCAGGATGTGAAGGTTACGGAGATTTTACAGCTCAGATCGCTAGTTTTGCAGCAGGTGGAACCTATGAAGTGACTTTTACTACAGGTTATGGTGATCAGCACATCAAAGGATGGATTGATTTTAATGACGACGGAATCTTCTCAAACGACGAGATCGTGGTTCCGAACTTTGTCATTGCACCTGGCCAAGCCGCAGGAACATACACTGAGTCTACTGACCTTGTGATTCCAGCAAATGCAGCCAGCGGCATGCACAGACTGCGCTTTAAGTCAAACTGGCAAGCAGAGGTTCCTGCAGACGCTTGTGAAGAAACTCAGTACGGTGAGACGGAAGACTATACTGCAGACATCGATGGGGTTCTGGGAATTACTCAAGCCGCCATAAGCGATGCTGATTTAATTGTGACTTCTGGTCAAAACAATCAATTTGATATCGCGCTTGTCACGAGTTACGAAGACCGCGCAGCCATTGGCGTTTACAATGTATTGGGTCAATTGTTGGCGTTCAACTACATTGAAAAAGAAGGGGATCGTTTTAACTATCAGTTAGACATGTCCTATGCGTCTTCGGGGGTTTACATCATTAAAATGGGTGACCTTTTCTCAAACATTTACAAGACGGCAAAAATCATTGTGAAATAAATTTTGTCATAAAGTAATTTAAAAAAGGGGGCATCATCAGATGCCCTGTTTTTTTATGCTAGAAAAACGCGCGGAGCTGCATGGATCCGGTGTGGATCGTTCGGGCCTGCGCCGATTCACGACCGAAGTAAGAAAGGTTGAGGTCTAAAAAGCTATTGATGCGTTTTTGCCAAAGTACATTCCACGTTAGATTTTTTCCGGGTTGAAGTCCTTCGAGCATTAAATAACCTACAGAGGAGAAAGGGGATCCGTCAAATTTATTGTTGATGGCATTGATTTCTGCCGTAATTGACATGCGGTCCGCTCGAGCTATGGTACAGGATAGACCCAGGGTATTTTGACTGAGTTGCTCTCGATTGCCGAGCTGATTTTCTTTTTTAGCCAGAGCCCAATTGATGTTGACTCTTGAGTTCACTCCCCAAAAGTAGGTGAGCTTGGGCTCAATAGTTTGCTGAGTTAAATTGAAATTGCGCTGGGCGAAATTTTCTGAACGATTGTCGCGGCTTGACCACTGAGCTGTAAGATGCCCAAGAAACTGATCTTTTATTTTGTGATCAAAAGTCAATTGATGCTGCTCCAGTGTGCTTTTTTGGAGTCCAAGGGCAACCAATTGATTGTTTTGACTCTTTTGATAAATATAGGCGGTGGTATAATGTTGTTTGCTTCGATTAAAAAAAATCGATTGTTTTAAATTGAGTTGTAAGGCCAGATCATTGTCATTAAAGGACCCCAATGGATTGATAAAAAGCTGATTGCTTTTTGGGGCACTGCGATCCACGGAAAAAGCGGTCTGACTGAAAAAATGAGACAAGATTTTACGCCAACCGCTTTGGTTTTGCCAGGAAGAAAATTGCCAAGTCAGAATTTGCGTTATGGCACTTCGTTGAATGTCGATAAAATTTTGATTGGGAAGAAGCAAACGCACAAAAGCCGCTTGGTCTTGATATTGAGCGATTTCAAATTCATCTAAGTCTTGTATTCCATCTTCATTATAATCGATCCAAGTATAGGTTCCCTGTCCTGGTTCAACAGCGACATAAGTGAATTCCTGTTGAGGGAGTTTTCCGTTGTTGGCCTCGGCCGAGGTCGCCAATCGCAGTTTGTTATTCCAAAGGCTTTGAGTAAAGTTTAAACGAAGATTCAGAGATTTTTGATTGAGGTTACTCTGTCCTGTAGTACTTAAATTCCGATACTGGGCAAAGCCTGAAAGTTTGGTTTGTGTGGCGTTTAAAAATTGACCTTTGAGAAAGACATCGCGTGAGATTCCTGCACGCTCTAAAGTATTTGAAAACACACTGTCGGTCTCTCGGTAGCGCCAACCCAATTCAGTATAAATGGATGTGCTGTCCCCGACTCCCGACGCCGCCTCATATTCGGTGAATTTTTGACTCAATGGATTCAGCAGACCGACGCTGTCCTTGATTTGATTGTTCTCGAACTGATATTTAGCACGCCACCATGCATTTCTCGAGCTAATTCCCAAGGATTGATGGGCACGTGCAAAAGTACTTTGACTGAAATCCGACTGGGTTTGAAGCTGACTAAGTTGCCCGCGATACCGCCATCTTTGCCCTTGTATGTCTCCATTGAATTGATGCTTCTGTCCCAGATAATTTCCCTGGGTTTTGAGCTGATCATACCTGTAGGTCGCACTGCCGAGACGATCCGATTGCCAGCGCCCTCCGGCCACGATAAGATCTTGATCGCGTATAATTTGGGTTTGCGACAGGTTCCAATCTCGGTTGAACTCGACTTGATAGGGCAATTCTGGGCTGCGGTAATTTTTATCGATGCTGTTGTATTTTACAAAAGCACTGACCCGCCACAGACTGTCGCTTTTAGCCAGGATTTGTTCGGCTTCAATTAAGCTGGCAAATCCTCCATTGTCTTGATCGTCTAGGGAGCTGTATCGATTTAAATCCGTATCACTTGCCGAAAATTCTGCGTAAAGTTTGGCGTCTGACTTGCCATAGCGGACAAATGCCCCAGCCAGCTGCATTTTTTGGGCAGGGGTAAGTCGGATAACCGGACTGTAATCGCCTTGGGGTACTTGGTCAATGGGCGGGACGTACTCAAAGATTTTATTGATGCTGGTTTGGCTTTGGATGACGTAATCGCCCTGATTTGGTCCGACAAAAGTAAATCGGACTTGATAAAGCTCATCCTCTGGGTTGTTTGAAAAAACAAACACTTCCTGACCGCTCACCAATGTTTTCTTGTATAGAATCTGATTTTCGCTGTAGGTTGCGATTTGCGCCGATGGCGCCAATAGCGCCGCGGAATCATCTCCGGCGTTTGATAAGACCTGTTTTTGGGGGTCTGTAAAATTTTGTTGAAGGGGTTGATTTTTATCGTCCTGTTCGCTGTATACATAGGCCCCGACATCGAGGTGTTCACTGCTGTACTCCCCGCCGCTATAGGCAATGAAACGGGTATAATTACGCTCGGTAACTTGGTATTCGGCGGTGATCCTCATGTTACTGGTGATTGGATAGGTCGGGTTGAACCGCAACTCCCCCGCATTGTAATCCATCACGTAATCAGCATTATCTCCCCGCTCTAACAAAACACCATTGACGTAAATTCGTTCACTGCCTGAAATCATCAAAATTAGCGCTTCGCCATTGGCGCCGAGTAACTTATAGGGCCCTTGATTCCCCTCTTGCCCTTGAATGACGCTGCGTTTAAAAACCCCGCGCACCAGTCCTGCCGAGGCAAACATATCGGTCTTGCTGCCGTCTTTGTGGTCTATTTGCCATGCGCCGTGCATCCCTTGTATTTTTTTGGTGAATTGTCCGAAAAAAGTTTTACGGTTGATCAAATCCACATCTCCAGCACGTATTTGCCATTGATCGCCCTCAAGTGCGACAAAAAGTTGATCAAATTCTTCTAGACTTTGGGTATAGCCACCGTTTTCGCCAGGTAGATTGCTGTCTTGTAGGGAGGCTGTTATTTGGACTTTATCGCTTAGCGCACCATTGATTTGAAGATCCAATTGACTGTTGACCACAGCATTTTGATTGTTACCTAAGGTCAGACCGCGCACTATACTCCCTTGAACATTGAGCCCTGAAAATGGAGTTTGACTTCTGGTGAAATTATTTTGTTCAAACTTGAAGATTTTACCCACCTGATTTTGTGTTGGCAAAATGAGGGTTGGATCTAAGGCGCTGTACGAGCGAGTTAAGAACTTGGGGTAGCGAAGATACCGCACCTGAATTGAATCACTGGAAGACAAAAGCTCATTGGATGGATAAATTCGAGCCAGGGAAAAATCGACGCGGTAGAGGGCAGGATCAATGGAATCGCCATTTATTTTTGAGATGGCGAAGTGTTGTGGGTTAACCGACACGCTGTCCAGCACAATTTCTTCACTCAGGGCCAAACGCGCCGTACGTCCCGTCCAAGATTCCGGTTCTTGACTCAAGATCTGCCCACAGGGCCCCATCAGCAAAAGCGCCAGAGGTCTAATTACACGAGCCGATAACTTTTTGGTCAAAGCCATAGAACAACAAGAAGTCTCATTGGGTAAACAACATCCGCATCAAATTATTTTGTTGATTGTTTTTTGAAAATTGTTTCTAGGCGGATTAGGGTAAATATACGGGCTTATTTAATTTAGTGGACCAAGATGTTTCACACTTAATTTAAAAGGAATTTGAAAATCATTTCGTATAACGTCAATGGCATCCGCGCCGCCATGAAAAAGGGCCTACTCGACTGGCTTAAACAGGCCGACCCTGACGTCTTGTGTTTGCAAGAGACCAAGGCCTTGAAGGAGCAAGTGGATCTCGAGGCCATCGAAGCTGCAGGCTATCCCTATCACTATTGGTTTAGCGCCCAGAAAAAGGGCTATAGTGGGGTGGCTATTTTTTGTAAAACCCAGCCTGATCATGTCGCCTACGGCACCGGTGTCGATTATATGGATGCCGAAGGAAGAAACATCCGGGTAGACTTCTGTGGGGTCTCCATCATGAGTCTCTATCTCCCTAGCGGGACCAATGACGCACGTCTCGATTTCAAATTTCAATACATGGATGATTTTTTGCAATACGTTACCCAGCTCCGTGAGCAATATCCGAATCTGGTGGTTTGTGGCGATTACAATATTTGTCACCAGGCCATTGACATTCACGATCCAATACGAAATGCTAAAGTTTCGGGCTTTTTACCGCGAGAAAGAGCTTGGCTGGAGTCTTTTATTCAATCTGGCTTTATCGATAGTTTTCGCCATCTAAACAAAGAGCCGCATCAGTATACCTGGTGGAGCTATCGCGCCAATGCTCGGGCCAACAACAAAGGTTGGCGTATTGACTACAATATGGTGACCGAGCCTTTGGAGCACCAAATAAAAAGGGCCGTCATTCTACCTGAAGCCAAACACAGCGATCATTGTCCTCATATGGTAGAGTTGGTCATGACGTAAATAAATGCTGCACCAGATCGTGCACTTTACCCACTTTAATCACACTGATTTGAGTCCCCTTGGGAACTTTGCTGTTTTTGGCCACGATGATTTGTGTGAATCCCAATTTTTGAGCCTCTAAGATACGTTGCTCTAGACGACTGACTGGACGTACTTCGCCAGCCAATCCGATTTCTCCCGCAAAACAAGTATTGCGCATCAAGGGCAGGTCGTTATTTGAGGATAAAACAGCAGCCACAACCGCTAAATCAAGTGCTGGGTCATCCACCTGAATGCCTCCAGTTATATTCAAAAACACGTCCTTGGTACCCAATTTAAATCCTACGCGTTTTTCGAGTACGGCCAAAATCATGTTTAATCGCTTCAAGTTGTAGCCCGTTGCAGAGCGCTGTGGAGTACCGTAAACGGCACTGCTCACTAAAGCCTGAATCTCGATCATCAAGGGCCGCATGCCTTCCAGGGTGGCTGCAATGGCTGTGCCGCTCATGGCCTCATCGGTTTTTGAAATCAAAAGCTCAGAAGGGTTAGTCACTGCCCTTAAACCATTGCCCAACATTTCGTAAATCCCCAGTTCATTGGTGCTACCAAAACGATTTTTGTGGGCGCGAAGAATTCGATAAACATGATGACGGTCGCCTTCAAATTGAAGCACCGTGTCCACCATGTGTTCGAGTATTTTTGGACCGGCGATATGTCCATCTTTTGTGATGTGACCAATGAGTACGACAGGTGTTTGGGTCGCTTTGGCAAATTTTATCAGCTCGGCAGTCGCCGCTCGAATTTGAGAGATGCTTCCCGCGGCACTGTCGATTTCGTTGGATTGTAAGGTTTGGATGGAATCAATCACAACAACCTCTGGGTTTTGTTCTACGGCGTGATGCAAAATATTTTGGGTCTGGGTTTCTGTCAAAATCAAACATTGGCCTTGATTTTTGCCCAGTCGATCTGCCCGCATTTTGATTTGTTGGGCACTTTCTTCGCCCGAGACATAAAGGGTTTTATACGGCCAGCGCAAACCCACTTGAAGCATGAGCGTACTTTTACCGATTCCGGGCTCGCCCCCTAAAAGTGTAAGTGACCCCGGCACTAATCCTCCGCCCAGCACCCGATCCAGTTCTGAGTCGTGAGTGGATTTTCTCGGGGTATCGCTGGTAGTGATTTTTTCAATGGCCTGTGGTTGAGCCACTCTAGCGCTGGTTCCTGAATTTTGTTCCCAGGCCGCTGGCACGTTGTTGCTGATGACCTCTTCGACGATGGTGTTCCAAGATTTACATGAATTGCATTGCCCTTGCCATTTGGCAAATGAGCTCCCGCAGTTTTGACAGAAAAAACTCGTTTTACTTTTAGCCATCAGTAACCAAAGTCAAATTTAATTTGATCGGCTTTATCCAGCATTAAGTCCACCGTGATAAAGTCGACTTCCTCTTTGTCAAAACCGCCCTGAAAAGTACGCATGGCCCTTTTTGGATCTCCAGTTTCTTCATAATAGCGCCCCATGTAATAGTCGCCCAAGATCAAATCCGGATATTGCCTGGTGGCCAGGTTAGCAATCTCTCTAAGTGAATCCCATTGTTTCAGCTTTTCGCAGGCTGAAGCTGTCGCGATAAAGTCATTGATACGAATGGGGTTGTTGATGCCAAATAGGTTCGCGATGGTTTGATATTTATCCAAGAGGTACAAATGAACAGGCGTCTCTAGTTTAAGCAGTACTTCATTAAACTCCTGTTTTGAAATGGGTCGGTAAATGGAAAAGATCTTTTCCAGTGCTGAGGGTATGGCTCGAGCCACAAGGGAATAATGCGTTGCCCCCTCAAAATTGTCGAAGTAATAATTAAAGGTGTCTGAAATTAAGGGATTTAAATTTTGATCCAATTCTTGAGCCACAAGTTGAAGGTCTTGGATGTCGTCAGAGCCTGTAGCCAAATAGTAAAATAGTTTTTGAGGGATGCTCGGGATGCGTTTGGGGAGTCGTTCGTCCATCATAGGAGCTAAGTCAGGGCTCAGGGCAATGTAACCGTTAAACAGTGGAGGATCTTTAAAGAGGTAATAATTGATGTAACTCGCTGTAAGATCATGACCCACGGCAATAATGAATTTGGCCGTTCTAAAATTCGCATCAATAAATGGAATGAGTTCCATCCCGATGAATTCAAAAAAATCAGCCCCGCGGTCTGCGGGCATGAAGTTGGTATCGTCGTAATAACAATCGTCATAGCGATCATCCCCCTGCATGATCCCCACGACCAATGCCTCAGGCATGTCCTCCCAATACCCAAAATAATCCACATTCCCCGCTACTGGTTCGAAGAGATAATTTGCGTCGAAGACCAGCACGATCGGATAGGACTTTTCCGTGTTGGTTTCATAATCGCGCGGCAGTTGAATTTTTAGCCGACGGGTTTCGCCGAGTTTATAAGAAGAAAATTCTTCGTAGATGACTTTGGATTGGCCCCAAGAAGGCATCAAAAAAAAGCTGGCAAAAACCAAAAGACACAGTCGTTTCATGTGGCGAAATTTTCAATCAGAAAGATACTAAAATTATGGCAGCTCAATCCCTGCTGTAAGGGGTTGATTTGCTACTTTTTGTTCACAAGAGGGAGGCTCAACAAGGCCAATAGGCCAAAGAAAATAATGGCGCTGATGTTTGCGGTCCAAATCAGCCAACCAAACGCGTTGCCCAATGGGGGTGCAATGTCAAACAACCCCAGTATTCCGGCTACAGCCAGCGGATAGTAACCGATACCGCTGTTGGTAAAGGCAAAGGTGAAGCTGCCCACCACAAAAGTAATGATGATCGCTTCCCAACCGATATTTGTGGTTTCTGCTAAAGCGAAAGTAGCGGCGTAAAACGATGCGACGTATAGGGCCCAGATCAAGAGGCTTTCGAGGATAAAAATTAAAGGCCATTTGACTTTTCTTACGCTGATAATTCCATCCCAAAGCCCTTTTAGAAAGTGTTGGATTCTTTTTGCTACCGAGCCTTTTGACTGCTTCAACCAGACCAAAAACAGACCCAGTAAGAGCGTCATGCCTGCCGCAATCCATCCTAACTGCTTAATAGGGATTGCTGCGATAAGGTAATCCACAAGGATGGCGTAGTTTAGGCCAATGGCCAAAATAAAAAAGGCCATTAAAAAAATTAGATCGATAATGCGTTCTGAAATGATGGTCCCCAACCCGTGCTGCATCGGCACTTTTTCATAGCGGTTCAAAGTGATTGCCCTTGAGAGTTCGCCGCTCTTTGGAATAAACAAATTCATGAAATAGGCCACGCAAACAGAAAAAAAGCTGTTGTACCATTTAGGAAAATGATCCAAAGGCGCGAGGAGTAAATGCCAGCGATGGGTGCGCAAGACGTGACTGATTATGGACAATAAAACCGAAAGCCCTAACCACCAATAATTGGCCTGAAGCACATAAGTCTTCATTTGGTTTAATTGCTCTGGCGTGAACTTTTGGTAGAAATACCAAACCAGTCCCAGTCCGATCGCCACCGGAATAAAAATTTTAAAAAACTTAAGGAGGTTTGATTTCAATTAACGCAAGAGATTAGTGGTTTCATCCGGAAACACGATGGCTGGAGAAAACACTTTGGCCTCTTCTGGACTCATCATGGCATAAGCCATTAAGATCAATACATCTCCAACTGAAACCAGACGGGCAGCGGCCCCATTTAAGGTAATTTCACCGCTGTTGCGGGGTCCTGGAATGACGTAAGTCTCGAGGCGATTTCCGTTGGTGTTGTTGACCACCTGAATTTTTTCTCCAGGGACGATATTTGCCGCATCCATAAGATCTTCATCTATGGTGATGCTCCCGATATAGTTGAGGTCCGCGCCGGTCACACGAACACGGTGGATTTTTGATTTTACAACATGAATCAACATGGGGCCAAAGGTATTAATTTAGTTCAAGATTATCGATGAGTCTTACGCCGTGAAAATGGGCGGCAATGAAAGCGCGGTATTTTTTTCCAGACGCTATGTTAATCGCTGGGGTTAGGGTTTGTGTATCAGCAATTTCGAAATATTCTAAATCAAAATCGATTTGATCGCTAAAGGCCTGTTTGGCGCTTTTGCGCAATTGCTCAAGGGATTGATGCGCAAATGATTTTTGCGTTTGCTCAAGGACGCGATACAGCAGCGACGCTTGTTTTTTTTGGGCCTCTGTGAGTCGCTCATTTCTCGAGCTCAGGGCCAGACCATCTGCATTTCTGGCAATGGGACAGGGCACGATGCTTATCGATAGATTTTGATCCTGCACCAGTGTTTGAATCACGCGCAATTGTTGAAAATCTTTCTCGCCAAAGTAGGCGCAATCTGGATTAACCGCATCAAATAATAGAGAAACTACGGTGGCTACTCCATCAAAATGCCCCGCTCGGTGCTGACCCTCCATAAATTGAGTCAATGACCCAAAATCATAGGCCTTGGCACTTATCGTTTCCTGGTACAAGTCTTTGGCAGCTGGCGCAAAGACGATCACCTCGGGCGATAAAGATTTGAGTATAGACACGTCAGCTTCTAAATTTTGTGGATACCGCTGGAGATCCTCAGGATTGTTGAATTGAGTCGGGTTCACAAAAATACTCACCACGACAAGGTCGTTTTCATTCAAGGCTTGCTGAACTAAACTCAAATGACCTTGGTGCAAGGCGCCCATCGTTGGGACGAAACCTACGGTCTTTCCAGTGTTGTTAGAGGGGCATAAAAACCCCTTTAATTCGTCCTTAGTGCGAATGATCATGATGGCTTTAAAATCGAGCAAAATTAAGATATTCAAGGCAATCTGCATAAATTTTCGTAATTTTGCAACCTCAGAACCGTCACAGTAAATTTTAAGGTTTTTATGAAAGATAAAAGAGTCTTGTATGTGTCTTCGGAGGTAGTTCCCTACTTACCCGAGACTGAGATTTCTTCAATGGCGTTTGAGGCTCCACGAGCGGTGAACAGTCGCAGTGGTCAAATACGCATTTTTATGCCGCGTTACGGCAACATCAACGAGCGAAGACACCAATTACACGAGGTCATCCGATTGTCCGGAATGAACTTGGTGATCAATGACATGGACATGCCGCTCATCATCAAAGTGGCTTCAATCCCGAAGGAGCGCATGCAGGTTTATTTTATCGATAACGATGATTATTTCAAACGCAAGGCGACTTATACCGATGAAAATGGGGTGCTTTTTGAGGACAACGATGAACGTGCTTTATTCTTTGCCAAAGGCGTCATAGAGACGGTCAAAAAACTAAATTGGGCTCCAGACATCATTCATGTACACGGATGGCTTGCGTCTTTATTGCCGCTTTACCTCAGAACGTATTATGCTAATGAGCCACTTTTTGACGGGTGTAAGATCGTGACCTCGTTGTATGGTCAAGGGTTTGATGGTGCCTTGAATTCGGATTTGGCTAAAAAAATTAGCTTTGATGGCATTGAAAAGGATCACTACACACATTTGGATTCGCCCAGCTACTTTAACATCATGAAAACGGCCATCGATCATTCGGATGCCATCATCGTGGGCTCAGCAGATTTACCGACCGAACTTTCCGATTATTTGAAAGGCGCAAAATGCCCTGTGTTAAATTTTCACAATAAAGATGAATTTGCCGAGGCTTATGTCGATTTTTACACGACTAAAGTTTTAGGTGCTTAGACGCCCCACACGCTTATGAAAGTGACACAACGCATTCCTCATTTTGTTTGGGTTTTGGTGGTCATCCTTGGATTTGCTTCATGTGATGAGAGTTTTACCACTTTGGACACGGACTTAATCGATCAAAATTACACCACTCCAGATACGGTGTTTTCAGTTCGTGCTTACAGTCGATTTGTCGGTCCAGTGCAAACCAACAATCAATTGTCCTATAAGCTCGGTCATTATAATGATCCACTTTACGGACCGCATACAGCAGACTTTTTAACCCAAGTGGTCTTGTCGGCGAACAACCCGGCCTTTTCCGTCGACAGCTTAAACCCATCCTTAGAAAAGGTGATTTTGACCCTTCCGTATTACAGCACTTCAGATACGGATGACGATGACAACACCGTTTATGACTTGGATTCAGTGTTTGGCAGCGAGCCGATCAAATTGTCGATCTACGAATCAAATTATTTTTTGCGTGATTTCGATCCTGCGACTGGTTTTGCTGATCCACAACAATACTTTTCGAATCAACGTCAAGATTTCGAACCTCAGTTAGGCGAATTATTGGTTGAAATTCCTGAATTTGTTGCCAGTGATTTGGCCGACGAGTTCATCATCGAAGATCTCGATACTTTGAGTTTTGCTCCTGGGATTAATTTAGAATTGCCTCGAGAATTTTTTCAAGAAAAAATTTGGGACCAGCAGGATCAAGAGGTGCTTTTAAACAACAACAACTTTAAAAACTATTTCAGGGGGCTCTATTTTAAAGTCGAAGCAGTTAATGACAATGGCCACCAGATCATTTTTGACCCGACCCAGGGAAAAATAAGCATGTACTATTCCGCAGAGACCTCGACCTTTGACGACTCAGGGAATCAATCCACCGATGATGACGGAGAAATCATTCGCGAACTCTTTACGTACGATTTAAACTTTTCGGCCATCAAGGTTAATGTCTTTCAGCACGAATGGCCTACTGAGGTTATTGATGACGTTGCCCAGGGTGATTCCATCCAAGGCGCACAGACCCTTTACGTGGATGGGAATGATGGGATCGCAACCATCATAGAGCTCTTTGGTAACGACGACAACCAAAATGGCTTGGATGACCTGCAGGAATTACGCGATGAAGGTTGGCTAGTCAATGAGGCCAATTTGATTTTTTATGTGGATCAGGACAAAATCACAAATCCGAGCCAAGAGCCAGAACGCCTTTTGGTCTTTGACACGAAAAACAGTGGGATTTTGGCAGATTATTCCATCGACTTGACCTCCAATCTCCCTCCGATTGATGCCATTACCAATCATTTGGGTCGATTGGTTCGCGGCAGTGATGATCGCGGTGAATACTACAAGATTAAACTAACGGCTCATGTCAGTAATTTGATTAACCGAGATTCCACCAATGTCTCTTTGGGGATGGTGGTGTCTCAAAACGTCTCATACGTCGGTTTCTTTGACATGGAAGCCCCGCTGCTGCCAGACGGCTTTGATCGCCTCCCTGGCGGAGCCATTGTGGCCCCCCAAGGCACTGCGCTGCACGGGAATTTAGCGGCAGACCCAGAAAAACGACTGAGGCTAGAATTGTATTACACCAAGCCCGAATAAGGTAATTATTCGCCACGTGCTGTTGTAATTATTGTTTTGTTAACGGCAATGGGTTGTAAAAAACACAACGTATTGATTAAATTAGCCCCATATGTGTGGAATTGTTGGATATATCGGAAGTAAGGAAGCCTACCCTATAGTGCTGAATGGCCTAAAGCGATTAGAGTATCGCGGTTATGACAGTGCGGGAATTGCGCTCTACGATGGAACGCAGACTCATCTGTGTAAGACCAAAGGCAAAGTAAGTTCTTTGGCAGAAAAGTTTTCAGCTCAAGGCGTGCCTGAGGCCCAGATCGGCATTGGCCATACACGATGGGCCACTCACGGGGTGCCAAACGATGCCAACTCTCACCCACACACCTCAAACAGTGGGGATTTGGTTTTGGTTCACAACGGCATTATTGAGAACTATGCTGCACTGAAGACCGTACTGCAGCAACGCGGTTACACCTTCCACAGCGATACCGATACGGAAGTTTTAGTCAACCTAATTGAAGAGGTCAAAAAGACCAATAAAGTCAAGCTGGGTAAGGCGGTACAACTTGCGCTAAAGGAGGTTGAAGGGGCCTACGCCATTGCGGTATTCGACCAATCTAAACCCAACGAAATTGTGGTGGCAAAACTCGGAAGTCCTTTGGCTATTGGGGTTGGGGAGGATGAATTTTTTATTGCCAGTGACGCCACACCTTTTATCGAGTTCACTAATCAAGCCATTTATCTGGAGGACCACGAGATGGCCGTTTTAAGATTGGGTCGTGAAGTCCGGGTGCGTGATCTCAAAGAAGATCTTCGTTTGGATTCGCCTGTACAGGAGCTCAGTTTAAGTGTTGAGCAAATAGAAAAAGGCGGGTATGAACACTTCATGCTCAAAGAAATTTACGAGCAACCTCGAGCCATTCTTGACACCTTTCGAGGACGCCTATTGCCAAATGAAGGCATCATTAAGCTCAGCGGCTTGGACAATCATTTGTCGCGTTTTACCAGTGCCGATAGGATCATTGTCGTGGCTTGTGGCACCTCATGGCATGCAGGGCTTGTGGCTGAATACATTTTTGAGGAGTGGGCGCGTATCCCTGTTGAGGTGGAATATGCCTCTGAATTTAGATACCGCAACCCGATTATTACTAAAAAAGACGTGGTCATTGCGATCTCTCAAAGTGGGGAGACCGCGGACACCTTAGCTGCAATTAAACTTGCCAAAAGTAAGGGAGCTTTAGTATACGGGGTATGTAACGTTGCGGGATCATCCATCGCACGAGAAACTGACGCGGGAAGTTATACCCATGCCGGTCCGGAAATCGGTGTGGCATCGACCAAAGCGTTTACCACTCAGATCACGATTTTGACCTTAATTGCTTTGAAATTGGCCAAAGAAAAAGGCTCGATTTCTGAATCAGTCTACCGTCAGCACCTCTATGAAATGGAGCAGATTCCAGAGTTGGTGGCTCAAGCACTCGAAAGCGATTCAGTCATCAAAAAAATCGCCAACAATATGGTCATGGCGCAAAATGCGCTTTACCTTGGGCGTGGGGTGAATTTCCCAGTAGCCCTGGAAGGGGCTCTGAAGCTCAAAGAAATCTCTTACATTCACGCAGAGGGCTATCCCGCTGCTGAAATGAAGCACGGCCCGATTGCCCTTATCGATGTGCAAATGCCTGTGGTGGTTGTGGCGGTAAACAGCAACCACTATGACAAGGTCGTGAGTAATATCGAGGAAATCAAAGCCCGTAAAGGCCGTATCATCGCTGTTGTCACCAAAGGCGATACCGTGATCAAGGCCCTTGCCGATTATGTGATTGAAGTCCCCAAAACCACAGAAGCTTCTTCACCACTGGTGACCACGATTCCGCTTCAACTCCTATCGTATCACATCGCCGTGATGCTGGGTCGTAATGTTGACCAACCAAGAAATTTGGCCAAGTCGGTGACCGTGGAGTAAATCACAAATCTTTGTAAAAGTGAAAGCCTAAAATTTTATAGCCTTGTGTAAAGTAAAATTTATGCGAGCGCGGATTGGTTAGGTAAGAATTGAGCTCCATAGTCTTGCAATCTTGCTCGCGAGACCACTGCTCCAGAAGCTCAATAAATTGAGCGCCGTATCCTTTTGATTGATGTGTACTGGCAATAATGACGTTATCAATCTCAATTTGCTTTCCTGAATAATGCCGTATGGTAATCCAGCCGCTTGAGAGGCCAATCAAGTTGTCGCCTTGAAAAAGCCCAAAACATATATAGTTTGAAATGTTGAACATTTCGCGTTGATTCTCCTGAATAATGGCAGGGTTGAGTTCGGGATTTAATTCCTGAATAAACGGAATTATTTGAGAAATATGCTTAGCGGTTAACGCTTGTAAAGTCACCATATTGAGCCCTAGAATTTAACTTAAATGTAGTCATTATTATTTGTTCTAAACCTACTGACTTATGTGATTCAATCCATATTGGTATCGTTTAACCGGGATTAGACGCGTTAAAAACAATACAGGGTCGAGCAATAAGTAGTATCTTTTGCCAAAACAAATAAGATGAAGTTAATTCAGTTATGTATTGCCTTGGTTCTTCTAGGGAATATTCACAGCGTTGAGGCACAAATGGTCAATATTGAAGGCATTGACTTTCCTCAAAAACTGTCCATCAGTGGAGCCGAGTTAGGACTCAATGGGGGTGGACTCCGCGAAAAATTAGGATTTTTGGACCTCTATGTCGGGGCCTTGTATTTACCCCAGAAAAGCAGTGATGCCACTGAGATTGTCATGAGCGACACGCCCATGGCGATCCGCATTGTTATTGCCTCTGCGCTGGTGACCCGAGATCGCTTTATAGAGGCTTTAGAAGAGGGCTTTGGCAATACGTCGGTAGGAAAGTATGCTGCACAGGATATTGAACGCTTTAAAGAATATCTCTCAGATGCCTTTGAGCCAAATGATGAAATTTTGCTGAGCTATGGCCCAGAGGAGGGTATAATAATCTCTAAAAATAGAGAAGTCCGCGGAAGTTTTACTGGTCTGCCGTTCAAGCAAGCACTTTTTGCCATTTGGCTGGGGGATAAACCGGCTCAAAACAGTCTGAAAAAACGTATGTTGGGTCTCTAAATTTTGCTGCTGTATTTATAACTGTATCACAGCCGTTAATCAAGACCACCACGCTGAGATGCTCGAGAGTAAAAGCACGATGAGCAAGCCACTGACTCCTTGAATAAGTGTGGCAAGGGTATGATGCCTATAGGCCGTTTTTACATCGATGCCACCCATTTGAGAAACGATCCAGAAATAGGAGTCATTGGCGTGTGAGACGGTCATGGAACCGGTCCCAATAGCAATGATGACCCAAACTTTTTCGAGTTCGGTGGTCATCCCGAGTTGATCTAAAATCGGAAAGACGATGGAGGCTGAGGTAATGATGGCGACGGTGGAAGAACCCTGAGCCGTCTTTAAAATGGCAGCAATTACAAAGGGCAAAATGAGTCCTAAATGAGACAACGAATCGTATTGGCTTAAATGCTCAGTCAGTGGTAATTGTTTGATGATGTTACCAAAGGCGCCACCCATGGCCGTAATGAGCAATACAGGTGCTGCAAGTTTCAGACCTTCCTGAAAACGCGTCGAACGCTTAATCTGCTGATCACTGGTCAAGGACCCCTTGAGTGACATGGCGATTAAAAGCCCCGTAAATAAAGCTACATTGGGCGAGGAGAGAACATCAATGATGCCGTCTATGGCCATCAAATTTGTCGGCAAAATGCGGAGCAAGGTTCCTGAGGCCATCATTACAATGGGCACGAGAATTGGACTGATGGATGGAATAAAGCCGGGCAGAGAGGACTCAGAAATGGCCTTTTGGTGATCGGCCTGTCCCTTATTTTGAGACAAGTCTTCGCGATCGCTCAAGTGGCGCTTTCCAATGTAATGCGCATAAAAGGCACCAATCATAACCAAAATAAACGCGACCAGTCCACCCCATAAAATCAGTAGAAAAAGTTGATCGAGTTCCAATTGCGCGGCTGCTGCCAGTGGGCCTGGAGTAGGGGGTACCAGGACGTGTGGTGCAAACAGGCCAGTAGACAAAGCAATGGTCAAGGCCAAACGAGGGGTTCGACCTTCTTGGGCGATGGATTTGTTGAGTGAGGAGAGAATCACAAAGGCCGAATCGCAAAAGACAGGGATGGCGACCACATAACCAATAGCACTAATGGCAAAGGGAAGGGGCAATCGATTGAGTTTTTTAATCAAGTAGCGAGCAATGGTCATCGTTGCTCCAGAGGACTCTAAAAATACTCCTATAAGAGTGCCAAACACGATCAATAAGCCAATATTTTCAAAGGTTTTCCCAAAGCCTTTGGTCAACAAGTTCAGCAGGGATTTTACGGGAATATCAGCCAATAACCCCAGCCCTACCGCTGCGTAGAGCAACACCAAAAAGGGGTGTATTTTAAATTTTGTCGTGCCAAGGACGATCCAAATGACGGCCAGTGTCAATAATGTGAGGGTCCAAATCATAAGTTGTGTTGAATTAATCGCCAAATCCGAGATGCGGTGTCTTGAATCAATTCCGCGCTTTTATCTTTAGACTCATCGAGATCCATGGGGCCATTTTGGATGGAAAAAAGACTCGTGAGGCCTAAGGCGTGATGACGGTCAAAGGGCCCCTGAATGGAGCCTGCTATGCCAACAACCGGTTTGTTAAATTTCTTTGCCATTTGGGCCACGGCGACAGGAACCTTTCCATGGATGGATTGAGCGTCAATGCGCCCCTCGGCGGTAAAAACATAATCGCAGTCTTTTATTTTTTCTTCTAAGCCTGTCATGGCTCCGAGCAAGTCAAAACCTGAGATCAATTCAGCGTTCAGCAGTCCGAACAACCCAGCTGCAGTCCCTCCGGCTGCTCCGCCACCCTTTACCTGTTCAATGGAGTTTCCTGTGGATTTATGCACTAATTGTGCAAAGTGAGCGAAGGCCGATTCTAAGATTTCCAAGTCTTTATCGCTGGCGCCTTTTTGGGGGCCATAAGTGTACGAAGCCCCATTCGGGCCTAGCAAAGGATTGGTTACATCGCAGGCCACCTTCCACTTAATGCTCCTGAGCTCTTCTGGCAAAATGATTTGAGCCAATGACCCCAGGCCGGCCCCACCCTCAGGCACTGCATGGCCTTGAGCATTCAAGAATTGCCCTCCGAGTGCTTTCATGATTCCAGTGCCGGCGTCGTTTGTGGCGCTCCCTCCGATCCCTAAAATGATTTCTTCAGCCCCTTGAGCGATAGCCTCTTTGATTAATACTCCTGTTCCAAAAGTGCTGGTAATTTTTGGATCCCGCTTCTGCAGCTCAATCAGATGCAGTCCACTGGCTTGAGACAGTTCAATCCAAGCCGCTGGCTTATGCTTAAATTTGACATATTCGGCACTTATTGGGCGCCCCAGTGCGTCAGCAGTTTCTGCCTTGACTTTATGTCCTACGGCGTTGTTAATCAGTACCTCTAAGGCACCTTCCCCTCCATCTGAAAAAGGCATCAGGGTGCAGGTGGTTGTTTGGTCTATTTGATGTATGCCGCAAGCAATCGCCTGAGCAACTTCTTTAGCGCCGAGGCTCTCTTTAAAAGAATCGCAAACAATGAGGACATGTTGATTCATCTCATGATCTTGGTCAGTGGCCTAAAGTTACAAAATAGTCCCACAGTCCAAAGTTTCTTTCGGGCCCTCAAAACATTCCATAGCGATTGTTTATTTTTAGGGGGTGAAAAAAGTAGTTCACTTGTTGTCAGGTCCGAGAAATATTTCAACGGCTTTGATGTATGCCTTTGCCCAGCACTCGGAGTTTGAAGTGCTCGACGAGCCATTCTACGCACATTATTTGGACCAGGTTAAGGTGCGAGAACCACATCCCATGGAAGATGAAATTTTGACCACCATGCCCAAAAGCCGAGAGGCCGTCGTAGCGCAAATCAATGCTCTAGCCGACGATCAAAATCTTTTTGTCAAAAACATGGCCCACCATTGTCTGGATTCCGAACCAAATTACATGGCAAATTGGCACAATGTCATCCTGATCCGCCATCCAAAAAAATTATTGGCTTCTTTTTCCAAAGTAATTGAGCGGCCGAGTTTAGAGGCCATTGGATTGAAGAAAGCCTGTGAACTGGCTGATTTCTTTGATCGATCCTCCATACCGTATCTGATCATTGAGAGCGATCAATTGATGGTCGATCCACCAACCTATCTAGAGCAAATGTGTGACGCTTTGGATCTGGTTTACGAACCAGGCATGTGTCAATGGCCTAAAGGCGGCATTGCGGCAGATGGGATTTGGGCGCCGCATTGGTATGGAAATGTCCATCAAAGCACGGGATTTATTAAGCCCTCTATAAAGAGGGACTTTAATCATTGGAATGAGTACCTTGAATCTGTTTTTCAAGAAGCCTTGCCTTATTATCAACAACTACACCAAAACGCATTAATCAATAAACAGACCAATGTTACAGAAATTTGATCCCCGCAATCAGAACCTAAAAGTATGGGTAAAAGACGGGCTTTACCCAAGAGAAGAAGCCAAAGTTTCCGTTTTTGATAGTTCAGTTCAAGGGGGCGATGCGGTATGGGAAGGACTTCGCGTTTATCCTGAAGGCATTGTTTGTTTGGACCAGCACCTGAATCGACTTTTGGCCTCGGCTAAAACGTTGGCCTTTACAGACATCCCGACCAAAGCCGAAGTTTGTTCGGCCATAGATCAGACCCTCAAAGCCAATGGCATGAATGATGACACCCATATAAGGTTGACCTTAACACGCGGTGAAAAAATCACCAGTGGCATGGACCCGCGACTCAATCAAAATGGCTCATGTCTGATCGTTTTGGCCGAATGGAAACCGCTTGTTTATGATAATAACTCTGGGATTAAAGTCATATCAAGCAGTCAGCGACGTAACGCGCCACAGTTTTTAGACAGTAAAATCCACCACAACAATTTGCTCAATAATATTTTGGCTAAGATTCAGGCTAATGTGGCGGGAAAAGACGCAGGGCTAATGCTCGATGAGCGTGGATTTGTCGCTGAACTCAATGGGAGCAATTTATTTGTGGTCAAAGGAGAAGTGGTTTACACACCTTTTGCCCACGCTTGCTTGCCAGGCATCACGCGCAAAACGGTTATGGATCTATGTGGACGTCATGACATTGAGTGCATCGAGGCCGATTTGAGCCTCTCAGAACTGTACAACGCTGATGGAGTTTTCGCTACGGGGACCATGGGAGAGTTAACCCCAGTGGTCGAAATTGACGGGCGAGCAATCGCAAAAAGCAATCCACGGATGCAACGTATTTTGACGCTATTCAAGGATTCGATCCGTGAATATTGTCAACCCCTTTTGGTCTGATTCGAGGGTGTTTTTTTCGAAAAAAACGGTAAAATTTGATTGATAATCAAGGGTCTAGAACTGCTGACGCTCGATTAATATTGTTGTGGTTATGGCAAAAAAACCACATAAAAACTGCTGAATCGCTGGATTTTATAAGTATATTTAACAAAATTTAACTAATCCATATTATGAAAAACGTATTGTTTGTGTGTGGCTTGCTATTGAGTTACATCACTTATGCGCAGACCAATGTTCGAGGAACAGTGGTCGATGAAGCGGGGGTTCCCGTAGTCGGGGCCAATGTTGTGGCCGTAGGGACTACAGCCGGAACAGCCACCGATTTTGATGGTAATTTTGCCTTACTTGTTGACGCAGAACCACCATTTAACCTAGAAATCACTAGCATTGGTTATGCCATGCAAAAGCTAGCGGTCACCGAAAACAACCAATCTTTGAGCGTCACCTTGATTGAGGGCTCAGAGTTGGATGAGGTCGTGATCTCTGCTTCGAGAACACCAGAACGAATCTTTGAGTCTCCAGTGACCATTGAGCGTTTTGGGCTAAAGGAAATCAAAAACACAGCATCAGCTGATTTTTACGATGGCCTTGAAAACTTAAAGGGCGTGGACATCAACACCAACAGTTTGACGTTTAAGTCAATCAATACTCGCGGGTTTGCCACTTTTGCCAACACTCGATTCATGCAACTTGTGGACGGGATGGACAATGCGGCACCTGCCTTAAATTTCCCATTGGGTAACCTGCTGGGGATGACCGATACTGATGTTCAAAGTGTTGAGATTTTACCTGGAGCGGCTTCTGCGCTTTATGGTGCAAACGCTTTTAACGGTATTTTGTTCATGCGCAGTAAGAATCCTTTTGACCATCAAGGCATTAGTGTTTCTCTAAAACAAGGACAAACTTCTCAAACCTTTGTTGGAGACAATCCTTACACCGATGTAAACTTCCGAATAGGTCATAAGTTCAGCGATAAACTGGCGGTCAAAGTAAACGCTGGTTATTTGAGTGGAACCGACTGGGGCGCGAACAATTACGACGGTAAAGTTGGCACAGGAAATTCTCGTGCGGACATCAATTACGACGGGGTTAATGTTTATGGAGACGAGGTTTCTACCGACATTAATGGTGTTGCTGGGGCCCTGGAGGGGCTTGGTGTTTTGCCTGCAGGCGCTTCGGCTTTAGTGCCTTCAGTCAATGTCAGCCGAACAGGATATAACGAAATTGACCTAACAGATTATACCGCAGAGAGCATCAAAGCTGACTGGGGGGTTTATTATCGTCCATTTGAAGATGATCTCGAATTCTCATATGTCGGTAAATACGGAACAGGATCCACACTTTATCAGGGTGCGAATCGATATGCCATTGATAATTTCATCATGACCCAACACAAATTGGAGGTCAAAAATGATAATTTCTTTGTACGTGGATACATGACCACAGATGATGCTGGAGATAGTTATGATATGGTCTTTACCGGGATTAACATCAACCGTGCTTGGAAAGATGATAACACATGGTTCGGAGAATATGTTGGTGCCTTCTTCCAAGGGCAATTGGCAGGATTATCGGTTGAGCAGTCACACGCTTTAGGCCGACAAACAGCTGATACAGGTCGTTTTGAACCTGGCTCTGCTGAGTATGAAAATGCATTCAATGCCAGTATTAATGATCCAAACCTATCGACTGGTTCTAAATTCACGGATAATTCCAAGATCTATCACGCAGATTACAATTATAATTTTTCTGAGATCTTCAAGCCGTTCGAATTACAAGTTGGGGGGTCATTTAGAACCTATAGTTTAAATTCAGGGGGTAGTATCTATACCGATACAGACGGTCCAATTGATTATTCAGAACTCGGGTTCTACACCCAGGGTCAGAAGAAATTTAATCTTGCAGACAACTTGGATCTTAAGTTGACCGGGTCTGTACGCTACGATAAATCTGAATTGTTTGACGGGTTCTTTTCGCCTCGTTTAGCAGCAGGATTCACCATTAATGACAATCACAACATTCGTGCTTCAATCCAAACAGGATTTAGAAACCCGACCACTCAGGACCTCTATATTGGGCTTGACGTTGGACGTGCAATTTTGGTTGGTGGAGCGGTCAACAATCCAGAGCGTGATGTGCGCGAATATGGCTTAAGTGCCACTGGTCAAGCTATTACGGGCGCTGCTTCATTGAGTGTGGATGGTACAGGAGCTTACAACAATTCTTTCTTTGCGAGTTCTGTAGGGGCTTTTGCTGCCACCGGTGATGTATCTGCCTTGAGTGTTGCTAATTCAAATTATGTGAAGCCAGAACAGGTACGCTCGATTGATTTCGGTTATCGCGGTAAGCTCGGCAAGCTGATTGTTGACTTTAACTGGTATTACAACACCTACAATGATTTCATCTCGAATGAAACGGTTATCTCACCATTTTATGGTGATGTAGGCCTGACTCAGGCGCTGCCTGACGGAACTCCATTGGCTGTTGCCGCTATCGCTAACGGTGACTATCAAGTCTACCAAGTATACACCAACTCTGAGGAAGAAATCAATTCTTACGGAGGTAGTTTAGGGCTATCGGCTAAAGTTTTTGGCGGATATGATTTGGGTGCGAGTTATACCTACGCCGTTCAAGATCGCGAAGGTGGTAATCCAGATTTTAGAACCAACTTCAATACACCAAGAGATAAATTCAAATTGTCGTTTGGTAATACTGAGGTGATGGAGAATTTCGGATTTAATACCGCATGGCGTTATGTCGGTGACTACAGATGGGAAGCGACGTTTGGTGATGGAGACATTCCGGCCTATAACGTTTTTGATTTCCAAATCAATTACAGAATGCCAAACTTCTTAAAATCAACCTTTAAACTGGGTGCTGCAAATGCTTTGGGTGAAGAGTATGTCCAAGCTTACGGTACTGGTTATATTGGCTCCATGTATTATTTATCATGGACAATTAATAATCTTTAATAATTATGATGATGAAATTTAAATATTTAGGCTTTGCCTTGCTTACACTGGGATTCATTTCCTGTGAAAGTGATGACATGACAGATGCGCCTGCTCCGCAGCAAACCGTTGAATTAACTGCAGGAGAGGCTGATTTCTCAAACTACGTGGCTGTAGGGGCATCCTTTACAGCAGGAGTGTCTGATAATGCAGTTTTTATTGCAGCACAGACGAATTCTTTTCCAAATACGTTAGCGACACAGTTTGCGGCAGTAGGAGGAGGAGATTTTAACTTACCTTATGTTTCGGATAATGTAGGGGGATTATTATTTGGAGGGAATCTGGTTTATCCGCCAAGATTATATTTTGACGGTGCGGGCCCTGCAGTGTTGGAGGCCAATCCTACAACTGAACTTACCAATGTTTTTGCTGGGGTTGTAAATAATCTCGGAGTTCCCGGTGCTAAGAGTTATCATTTGTCGGTTCCAGGCTACGGTGATATTGCTGGTGTCCCTTTAGGAACAGCAAACCCTTATTTTGCGAGAATGGCGAGTTCGCCTTCTATCACTATGTTAGAGCAAGCACTTGCAACTAATCCCACCTTCTTTACCCTATCAGAAATGGGAGGGAATGATGTATTAAGCTATGCAACTTCAGGAGGACAGGGTGTTGATCAAACGGGAAATCCTGATCCAACTACTTATAGTAGCCGTGACATTACTGATCCTGCTGTGTTTACCGCTTCAGTTACGGCCGCAGTCGATGCCTTAACGGCAAATGGTGCTAAGGGGTGTTTGACCACCGTGCCTTACGTGACCTCTCTGCCATTATTCACCACTGTACCACACGCGCCGCTTACGCCGGATGCTTTGGGTGGGACGGATCAAATACAGACCCTTAACGCAACCTTCGCTGGTTTGAATGGTGCTTTTGCATTTTTAGGGGTTCCAGAAAGATCTATAACGTTTTCTGAAACAGGACCAAGTGCCATTGTGATTTTTGACAAAGATTTGCCAAACATCGCTGATCAGCTCAACGCCGTATTGCAAGGCGGAGGACTTGATCCACTAACAGCAGGTTTATTGTCTGCTCAATTTGGGCAAGCAAGACAAGCGACTTCTGCCGATTTAGTACTCTTACCCGCTTCTGGTTCTATCGGAACGGTTAATGATGAAAATTATCAGTTTGTTTATGATACAGTTTATGGCGCATTAGTGGCTGCAGGACTTCCTGAAGAAGCGGCTGCTGCCACTGCAGCAGAACAGGCTGGTCAATTTTCAGTAAATGGAGTTACTTTTCCATTTGCTGATGGTGGCGTGTTAACAGAGCAGGAGACTGCTCGTGTAATCACGGCAACAGATGCATACAACGCTTCAGTCGATGCCATTTGTACTCAGTACGACTTAGCAAAAGTTGACCTAAGAACCATTTTAGAAGGAGCGAGTCAATCAGGGATCATGTTTGATGATTTTATGATGACTACACAATTCGTCATGGGTGGACTTGTGAGTCTTGATGGGGTACACTTTTCCGCAAGAGGTTATGCTTTAATGGCTAATGCCTTCTTGGAGGCCATCGACGCCAAATACGGATCGAATTTTATTGAGGCTGGTCAACGTGCTTACGCCAACGACTTCCCAGTACAATATTCGCCAGAATTACAATAAGGAAGACTCCTTAAAACACGCTGATATGCCCTCGTGATTTAGTTCACGGGGGCGTATTGTTTTTTGGGGTCTCGAGCACGCTAATTTATTTGCTAATTTCCTTTGTTTTTTTTGCCGAGAATGACCTATCTTTGCAGCGATTTTTAAGAGCAAATATGCCCCATTAAACAAAAAAAAGATTTACATGACACAAGTTACAGGTAAAGTGGCTCAAATCATTGGCCCAGTGGTCGATGTTGCATTTGAAAGCGGAGTTTCCCTTCCAAAAATTTACGATTCGATAGAAGTCCAAAACGATGGTCAAACCTTGGTTTTGGAGGTGCAATCACATATTGGTGAAAATGCAGTTCGGACGATTTCTATGGACTCTACAGATGGACTTAGTCGAGGTACTGAGGCTGTTGTTACTGGGGCACCCATACAAATGCCAATCGGTGAGGATGTCTACGGACGTCTGTTCAATGTAATCGGTGATGCGATTGACGGCATTGGTGATTTACCAAAGTCAGGGGATCAAGGGTTACCGATTCACCGTGAAGCACCGAAATTTGAGGACTTGTCGACGTCAACTGAAGTCCTTTTTACCGGAATTAAGGTCATCGACCTGATCGAGCCTTACGCAAAAGGGGGTAAGATTGGTCTTTTTGGTGGTGCAGGAGTTGGAAAAACGGTATTGATCCAGGAACTCATTAACAACATCGCCAAAGGGCACGGAGGTTTATCCGTATTTGCCGGTGTTGGTGAACGTACCCGTGAAGGAAATGACTTGTTGCGAGAAATGCTAGAGTCGGGTATTATTAAATACGGTGACGACTTCATTCACTCGATGGAAGAAGGTGGTTGGGACTTATCCAAAGTGGATAAAAAAGCCATGAAAGACTCAAAGGCAACCTTTGTTTTTGGTCAGATGAACGAGCCTCCAGGAGCGCGTGCTCGAGTGGCCCTGTCTGGACTTACCATTGCTGAATATTTCCGCGATGGAGCAGGGGATGGTCAAGGAAAAGATGTACTGTTCTTTGTCGACAATATTTTCCGCTTTACCCAGGCTGGTTCTGAGGTGTCAGCGCTTTTAGGACGTATGCCTTCTGCAGTAGGTTATCAGCCTACTTTGGCCACTGAGATGGGTGCGATGCAGGAACGAATTACTTCGACTAAGAAGGGGTCCATTACCTCGGTACAGGCGGTTTATGTGCCTGCAGATGACCTTACCGATCCAGCGCCGGCCACGACCTTTGCTCACTTGGATGCCACTACGGTATTGTCGCGTAAAATTGCTGAGCTAGGAATTTATCCTGCGGTGGATCCACTAGATTCAACATCGCGTATTTTGACTGCTGATATCCTTGGAGACGATCACTACGGTTGTGCTCAGCGTGTGAAGGAGCTTTTACAGCGTTATAAAGAACTTCAAGATATCATTGCGATTTTGGGGATGGAGGAATTGTCTGAAGAAGACAAAATGGCTGTGGGTCGTGCACGACGCGTTCAGCGTTTCTTGTCTCAGCCATTCCACGTTGCGGAGCAGTTTACGGGAATTCCGGGTGTTTTGGTAGACATTAAAGACACCATCAAAGGCTTTAACATGATCATGGATGGTGAATTGGATCATCTTCCTGAGGCAGCCTTTAACTTGAAAGGAACCATTGAGGAAGCCATTGAGGCCGGTGAAAAAATGCTCGCAGAGGCTTAATCAATACAGGATATAACTCATGTACTTAGAGATTGTAACACCAGAAGCTTCTTTAGTTCAAGGCGAAGTCAGCAGTGTGAGTGTGCCCGGGTCAGACGGCTCATTCCAGATGTTAGAAAATCACGCGGCCATTGTCTCAACCCTCGGGGCGGGCGAAGTTAAATTTACCGGAAACCCAGAAATTGCTGAGGCGCACAAGAGTAAGTTTACGCAAAAAGACGGTGCTTGGTCTTTGGCCATAAAAAGTGGTACGGTTCAGATGGTGGACAACAAAGTCATTGTACTGGCCGATTAATCCGCTAAAAGTCACCCAAACCATAAGTTAAAGCCTCGTTTGAGGCTTTTTTTATGCCGCCTGTAAACCCTAATTTCCCACGATCCGCTCATTAATTTTGTATCTTTCTACCATGAATGTATTTGGACTAAAGCTATTCTTTCACACCACCAGAGTTCAGTTCGCTACGACCTGTAAACACGCACTGATTTTCCTATTTTTCTCATTTTTGACACCGGTTTCCGCGCAGGATAGCTTGGTTGAGTCTCTAGAGGCAGTTATGGTCTCTGGAACCCGGATGATGATTCCATTTTCTCAAGAATCACGATCAATCACCTTGATCACTGCAGATCAAATTCAACGTTCTCCGGCCTCGAGTCTCGCGGAACTGCTGCAGCAAGAAGCAGGGGTTGACATTAGACGACGAGGGGCGATGGGAAGTCAAGCGGACTTGTATATTCGCGGAGGCAGCTTTGATCAAACTTTACTGCTAATTGACGGGATTAAATTAGAGGATGCCCAAACTGGGCACCATACGCTGAACGCGGCCCTGCCTTTGGAACTCATCGAGCGCATTGAGATTGTCAAAGGTCCTGCAGCTCGGGTGTATGGTCAAAATGCCTTTACGGGGGCCATCAACATTGTGACCAAATCCAAATTTGACGATGCCATGGACTTGAGGTTCAGTGGTGGTTCTTTTGAACAAATCAATGGTGGATTTACCGCTTATAAAAGTGGTCAAAATAGTTCGCACATGGTCCATGCCTCGAGATATACCTCAAGGGGTTATCGCTATAACACCGATTACGATCAGTCCAATTATACCCTAAAAAGCAGTTTCGACACTCAAAGTCGTCCAATCCATCTTTTGGCCAGTTTATCAGAACGCAAATTTGGAGCCAATGGTTTTTATGCTTCACCCCAAGCCACTGATCAATATGAAGCCACCCAAACCAGTCTTGTTGGATTGCGCACTCAGTTTAACACACAACAGTGGCTTTGGACCCCAAGGATCTATTGGCGTCGAAACCAAGACGAGTACATTTATTTGCGCAATGACCCAACGGTTTACAGAAATTTGCATACCACCAATAAGTTGGCCGCAGAACTTCACGGACAATGGCGAAATAATTGGGGGGTCACTGGTGTTGGCTTGGATGTAGCTCAAACCTATTTATCCAGCAATAACTTGGGAGAACGCTCAAGGCTGACCACCACCTTATTTTTAGAACACCGCGCACAGTTTTTAAACAATCGACTCGATGTGATCCCGGGGGTCGCTGTGAGTTCATATTCTGATTTTGGGACCTTTGCTTATCCTGGAGTGGATGTCGGTTTTGCGATAAATCCCAATTGGCGCATTTATGGTAACGCGGGATATACCTACAGAATTCCAACATATACAGATTTATTCTACAGCGATCCCAATACACTGGGCGATGCTGATCTCGAGCCTGAAAAGGCCCTTGCCTATGAGTTGGGTCTTCGATTAGGGCGAGGACCAGTTAAATTTTCTGCCGCCTGGTTTAGAAGAGACGCCGATAACTTGATCGATTATGTCAAAAACACCCCAGAGGATCTTTGGCAGGCGGCCAATGTACGCGGCCTATTAACCTCAGGTTTAGAGGCCTCAATGAACGCGAATTTTGATCTGGGCAGCACCAATCAAGAGTTGCGGCTGAGTTATGTCCAAATCAATGACGATTTGGCCATTGCTCCTGAAGAATTATCTCGTTATTCGATTAACTCTTTTAAGCATCGTATTATTGGTCAATGGGGGGCAAATTGGTCTAAACAATGGGAAACGAGTTTTTTATATAAATACGGAGCACGTCAAGACCAAGACCCCTTCAATGTTGTAGATTTTTCCCTTTTATATCACCGGGAGCGTTACACCCTTCGCGTGGCTGCTGAGAACATTTTTAATGTGGATTATAGCGAGACCAACCTGGTCCCGATGCCTAAGGGTGCTGTAATGTTTGAGGTGATTTACAAATTGCTTCCCTGATGGATTTACAAAGGATAGAGCGTATTTCAAAGCCCACCAAAGCTGAATTCTACCAGAATTACTTCAAGCCTCAGAAACCTGTCATAATAGAGGGGGGCATTGTGCACTGGCCGGCCTTTAAAAAATGGAATTTTGATTACATAAGATCCGTGGCAGGTGATAAGCGCGTTCCCTTGTATGACGATCGCCCAGTGGATTACAAGGATGGATTTAACCAGCCTCATGCCCAAATGAACATGAGTGATTACATTGACCTCTTGGAGCGTGAACCTACTAAGTTTCGCATATTTTTGTGGAATCTACTTAAAGAAGTTCCTGATTTACAGGCAGATTATGGCAACATTGATTTTGGGTTGCCGGTACTCAAAGGATTGCCCATGTTGTTTTTTGGCGGTCAACAGAGTCATACGTTCATGCATTACGACATTGATTTGGCCAATATTTTTCACATTCATTTTCAGGGTGAAAAAAAGGTGATTTTATTCAATCAAAGTCAAACGGATTTCATGTATAAAGTGCCTCATTCACTTATTGTTCGTGAAGACATCGATTTTTCAAACCCCGATTACCAGAAGTGGCCTGCCTTAAAATACACTGAAGGCTATCAAGGGGTTTTGAAACACGGAGATGTGTTGTACATGCCCGAGGGCTATTGGCATTATATGCGCTATATAACAGCAGGATTTTCAATGAGTTTGAGAGCGATGCCGCGCAAACCAAAGCACCTCGCTAAAGCGATCTATAACCTATTGATCATGCGCTATTACGATCAGTTGATGCGTCGACTTCAAGGGCAGGCCTGGATCGATAAAAAAAATGAAGTTGCCCTGAGGCGGACTCAAACAAACGTGGCCAGGCGTCAAGCGCGAGAAAGCGCGCTGTAAATCAATTCGCTTTCCCAACCACGGTAAGCCAAATAATCAAAGAGTTTTCTCTTTCTTTTGCTTTGGCTTTGTTCAGACCCAAGGGCGAGGAGTCTTTTTTCGACCAATTCATCGAAGACCTTTAAATATTCCCTTGAATCGATTTCGGCCAAACCCATTTTTATGTTGTACGCGCTAACCCCATGTTCTTTTAGCGCCCGCGTGATGCGCTGTTTACCCCATTTTTTTATGCGAAATTTACCTCGGGAAAAAGCCTGAGCAAATCTTGTCTCATTCAAGAAATTATGCTGAATCAAATGCGTGATGATCACCTCTTGAGCTTCGGGAATCATGCGCATGTCACGTAACTTCTCTTCGACTTGACGATGCGAGCGTTCTTGATAGGCACAATAGCCCTCTAATTTCAATTTTGCCTCGTCGACGGTGTAGCTGCGCAAGCCTTGTTTCATGACTTAAAGATAAACAATCAATGAATTTTGTCGGCAGATCATTCGCTCAAAAAGCATGACCTACTTTTGAAGCGTTTAGGCGAATCAACTTCAGACCAGCGCATAAAAAAACCCCTCCGTTTCTGGAGGGGTTTTAATTTTAAATATCCTTTCCTTTTTCATCTTGGAAGTGATATTCTAAGTACGTGTAAGCGTCTCTAGGTTGAATTCTAATCCACTGCTTGTGCTCCAAAAACCATTTGGTTCGCACAGATGGAAAGCCTTTGGTTAAAAAGGCTGCTATAAAAGGATGTGTGTTTAAGGTTATCTTTTTATAGTCTTTATTGATGAGCTTTTTCAGCTCTTCGCCAATTTTCTGTACCACAACAATTGGGGCTTCGATCTCGTCTCCACCAACCGAATTAGGGTTGATTTCACGCGTTTTTATGTTGACCTCAGGTCGAACGCGTTGTCTGGTGATTTGAATGAGTCCAAATTTACTGGGGGGAAGAATTTTGTGTTTGGCCTTATCCTCGCTCATTTCATCACGAAGATGGTTGAACAACTTTTTACGGTGTTCGGCTTTGGCCATATCAATGAAATCGACCACGATGATGCCACCCATATCTCTTAAACGGAGTTGTCGGGCGACTTCGCTTGCTGCCAATAAATTGACTTCCAAAGCGGTGTCCTCTTGCGTTTTGGACTTGTTGCTTCGATTGCCACTGTTGACGTCGATGACATGAAGCGCTTCGGTATGCTCAATCACTAAATAGGCTCCTTTAGCACCCGATACGGTTCGGCCAAATGAAGTTTTAATCTGCCTTTCGATACCGAATTTTTCAAAAATCGGCACTTTAGCATCATAATGCTTCACAATATTCTCCTTCTTAGGTGCAATGGCTTGCACATAATCTTTTATTTGATAATAAAGGGTTTCGTCATCGATGTGTATGGCCGTAAACGAATCGTTAAACATATCACGGATGATTGAGGCCCCTCTATTGAGTTCACTCAGCACCTTACTCGGGAGGTGCGCCCCGCGTAGCTTTTTACACATCGCATTCCAGCGATCCATGAGATTTTGCAAATCTCTATCCAGTTCTGCTACTTTTTTACCCTCTGCTACAGTGCGTATGATCACGCCAAATCCCTTGGGCTTGATGCTTTTTATGAGTCTTTTGAGTCGTTCCTTCTCTTGATTTGATTCAATTTTCTGAGAAATTGAAACACGGTCAGAGAAAGGGACCAAGACGATATAGCGACCAGCCAACGAAAGTTCCGAACTGATGCGCGGACCTTTTGTGGAAATGGGTTCCTTTACAATTTGTACCAGAATTGATTGATTGTTTTTCAAGGCATTATTAATGGTGCCGTTTTTATCAATCTCTTTTTTTAGTGGGAATTCTTTTAAGGAGTAACTTCTTAATTTACCTGTGCTTACACGTTTTACGAAATCCAAAGTCGACAGAATTTTTGGTCCCAAATCATGATAATGCAAAAAAGCATCTTTTTCATAACCCACATTGACAAATGCGGCGTTGAGACCAGGGACAGTTTTTCTTACTTTGGAGATAAACACGTCTCCAACAGAATACTTGTTGTCCTCTGCTTCCTTGTGAAGTTCGATTAGTTTTCCATCTTTTAAAAGGGCAAATTCAACTTGTTGTGAACTGGATCTAACAATTAATTCGTAGTTCACGTTTTATTAATTTATATCCCATTCCAAACGCGTTGGAAGGGATGGATTAAACAATTTTGAACACAGGAACAAAATCAATGAAATTGATTTTGAATTTACCTGCAGAAATAAGCAAATTGTATGAACTTATTTCTATGTCAAAGAACATTGGGGGTTAGAAGTCAATTTAATTACTTCTTCTTGTGGCGGTTGGCGCGTCTACGCTTCTTGCGCTTATGCGTCGCTACCTTGTGTCTTTTACGTTTTTTACCACTTGGCATACGGTATTTCTTTTAGCAGTTCGTAACTATCGAACCTATGAATAATTATTTGACTTTAACGTTGGCTTTAACCCCTTCTACAAAGACCTTTGCGGGTTTGAATGCAGGGATGTTGTGTGCCGGTATTTTGATCGTTGTGTTTTTCGAGATATTTCTACCTGTCTTTTCGGCTCTCGTTTTAATGATGAAACTTCCAAATCCACGTAGGTAAACATTCTCTCCGGATTCCAAAGATTGCTTGACCTCTCCCATAAATGCCTCTACTGTGGCTTGTACGTCTCCTTTTTCTAAACCGAGTTTATCTGAAATTTCACCTACGATGTCTGCTTTAGTCATTTTTGAAGTTCTTTTTATGATTCTTATGATTCTATTGTGTTGTTTCTTAGTATTTACCTCGTTTTTCGAGACGGCAAATATAAGGATTTTAAAATCAAATAATCAAATCGTAAAGTATTAAAATATAATTACATAAACCCTATTTTTGGCCTGTGAAGGCTCCTCAATTTAGAATCAATAAAATACTGATTTCTTGGTATTTAGAAAACAAGCGTGACCTGCCATGGCGTCGTGATTTAGACCCGTATCGGGTATGGCTTTCAGAAATTATCCTCCAACAGACTCAAGTGGCTCAAGGCTTGCCATATTACGAGAAATTTGTGACGCGCTTCCCTCAGGTGGCACAACTGGCCGATGCTAAGGAAGAAGAAGTCCTCAAACTATGGCAGGGACTTGGATATTATTCTCGAGCCAGAAATTTGCATCAAACGGCCCGACGAATTGTCAATGATTATGGCGGGAAGTTTCCTGATCAATTTAAGGATTTACTTAGTTTACAAGGTGTTGGTGTTTATACCGCGAGCGCTATTGCGTCGATGTGTTTCAACAGGCCAAAGGCGGTGGTCGATGGGAATGTGTATAGGGTCTTGAGTCGATTATTTGGGGTGAATGAACCGATCAACCAATCTTCGGGCATCAAACTATTTCAGGAGCTGGCCAATATTCAATTAGATGGCGATGATCCAGGGACGTACAATCAGGCCATTATGGAATTTGGGGCCTTGCAATGCACCCCTAAGCTACCAAAGTGTCACGATTGTCCATTGAACGATCGATGCGTGGCATTGGCCACTGGCCGAATCAGCGAACTTCCTGTTTCGATT
>Ga0213858_10000036_pt1 | contig 55700 bp, 69 predicted proteins | sample PICome_FD_160122 | JGI IMG/M metagenome (GOLD analysis project Ga0213858, IMG submission 160122) | Coastal seawater microbial communities near Pivers Island, North Carolina, United States - PICO245 | ecosystem: Environmental > Aquatic > Marine > Coastal | place: USA: North Carolina | collected... | reverse complement strand
CTACACCTGACATATCTCTGTAATCCTCTGAGTAGAATACTCTTTTAATACCTGATTGAATAATTAGTTTTGCGCAGTCAAAACACGGACATGTTGTTGTATAAAGATCTGCGCCGTCTGAGCTTAGCGTGGACTTACTAATTTTTGCCAAGGCATTAGACTCAGCGTGTAAGACCTCTCTTTTAGTTACCTCTTTAGAACAACATGCGTCGTCACAAGAGTAGCCCTTTTCTTCTAGTACTCGCTTGTGGTTTTCATTTTCAATAGCTTTAATCTGATCTTCCTCACAGTCATTATCAAAGCCATGTGGTGTACCGTTATATCCAGTTGAGATAATCTGTGTATCTTTTACAATAACACAGCCAACGCGCCTACGTTTGGCATACGAGAGCTTGGCTATTTGATAAGCCATCTGCATGTAAATTAAATCAACGGGAATTCTTGGCATACTAAAAAAGTCTATGTTTACAATGATTATACATAGACTTTCTTAAAAGTTTCTAAAATGTGTGCCTGTCTTTATCTACCTAATATCCAACCAATTGCTAGATCTCCAACTTTGTCTTCAATCTCTGAGCTATTCTTCCAAAAATCTGGATCTGCTATTGCATGACGAGTACCCTGTAGGTATGTAATAATATAAGCTGGATGTCCACCGACGTCTGTGCCTTTAAAGTCTTCAACGAATTCCCACTCGTAGTCTTTTTTGTAGTCTAGATCGTCTAGCTCATCACCAATTTCTTCAAACGAGTCTGCAGCTTTCACAGCCTTCTTTAAGGCTTTAAGCATTTTATTACTGTCCACTATTGTGGAATACTCATTCAAGAAAGATTCAAATGTTGGTAAGTATTTCATAGTCTTAATATATTGGGTTCCATGGTTTAATCCAGTATTCCCAAAAGATTTGTTTTGCTTTTTTCATTAGTATTCAAATGGAGGTGCTTCACCGTCGTTGTTCATACCGTACCACACGCCCTTATGTTGCCAGTAGTACCATCCGTATTTATCGTCAACAACTACCTCAAACTTACCTTTCGGTAGGTCTACGTCCTTCTTAGGCGATCTTGCAATGAACTTAAGTACTGGTACACCGTCATCCCACGTCTTTTTAGTAGAACGAGCCTCGACTCTTTCACCATCAGCGTATGCCATGTGATATTCACCACCGTCAATCTCTTGAGCTAACATCATAGTAGGAGTTGCGTCTGACTCATTAATAGATGACTCAGCCATTTCTCTCTTATAGACTTGTTGTAACTCTTTGAATTCTGCTTTTAGTTTAGAACCAATGGTTTTCTTAATACCCCAATAGTCACCAAAAATAAGTGGAGCTACTGCGCCCATTCCAGCCTTTTGAACCTGGTTAGCGTATTTTCTAGCATAGACAGATCTATCAAACCAGTCTAACGCAGCTTGAGCCATTTCCTTTGAGATCTTCTGACCTTCAATTTCGGAAGTTGAACCCTTTGCTACCATCTTAAATAGTTTTTTAGCTGGAGCCTGTCTTGCTTCCTTTAACTCGTTTATTGACATGATGTATTTCATGGTTGGTATTGATTCATTAACCTTACCATTTTTAAACGTCCATGTGTAACCTTTACCTTCTAATGTTCTATTACCTAGAATCCCGTACATATCTCTTTTGAAACTATCAAAGAAAATGGCGGAACCTCGCTTCCAATGTTTTGAACTCTGTACGAATTTTCTTGCCTCTTCGTCATCAGCACTCTGAAGATATACTCGATCTTCTTCCCATGACATTAAAAGTCCATCTCCCCTTAGGTCAATAGATTCACCTTCCCACCATGTATCGTCAACCTCGTCGTATGAATCGCCTTTATCATCTGGGTCACCAAACATGTCAAAATCTGGCCATTCAGATATACCGTATTTCAGTGCTTCTTTTTCTGTCTTGAAAAAATTGATTTGAGTATATTCACTGGTCTTTTCGCTTACGTAAAATATTCTTGCCATCTTATTTTATTAATTTCGTATTACTCTTTACCTGCGCCGTACATTTCTTTTAACTCATCCATTTTCTTAGCATAAGCCTCTTTCATCTCATTACAGTGAGCCTCATACATTTCTTGAGTTAATTCTGTTTCTTTAACTTCACCGTAACCCTCTTCCATTGCTTGAGCAGCAAGAGTTGCTACTAAAGCAGCGTTCTCTTTCATATACATTTCTAGAGTATGGTCTTGGTATTCGTCATTCTCGTAAGCACATGCAGCTTCTTTTACTTTTGCGTAACCTTCAGTTAGCATTTCCTCTACTGTTGCTGGTTCTTCTGACTTGACTTCTTCAGCTTCTTCTTCGCCACCTTCTTCAGGAGCTTCTTCAGGAGCTTCTTCATCGTCATCTTCATCTTCGTCATCATCGTCGTCGTCTTCATCATCGTCATCGTCGTCGTCATCTTCGTCAGAATCGTCGTCGTCAGACTCTTCAGAATCATCAATATCGTCGTCAGAATCATCGTCTTCGTCTTCTATTTCTTCAGCAGGTGCTTCAGTACCTTCTTCACACTCTAAGCAATTGCCTTCTTCGTCAGTGCCACATGGGCACTCTTCGTTTTCTACTTCTTCTGTAGTATCTACGTTATCTTGCTCAGCCTTTAACTGAACCTGATACTCTTCGAATGATAGGATTTTTTTAGCCATTTTTATATAGTTTTATTTAATTATATATTCTTTTTAATTTTAACATATCGCCACATCGTGTTTCAAGAAGAAAACACCATTACCAGACGAAGTATGTGTATTTCCAGCTGTACTTACACTAATAGTCCAGTAATCAATACCGTTGAAGCTAACGCCTCCTGACCCGCTTTGGTCCGGAGTTGTAATATTCATCGTCGCCATGCCGGCACTCTGGTATGAGAATGTGATCTGTAAATTACCCACGGGATAATCATTCACACCGGGCGGTCGCGTTGAGCTTGCCATGAAACTAGGTTGAGCACCAGTATACTGTATAGGTACTGACCATGTCATCAGATCTGTTCCGCCGATTCGGAATTTATCACTAGTCGAAGACCCTGTTCCACTACATACATTCGGACCATTGTTACTATCGGTGAAATACATAGTAGAGTACTGGATGTCAAAAGTGTCAGCTGGAGTGACAGTCGTTGTACTAGTAGTTAAAGAAGCACTTGGAGCTGTTACATAAACTGAAGCGTAGTTGCTTGCATCATTTGGGTTTTGTATAATTAAGTACATAGTACCTGCATCTTCATCGCCTACTAGCTCTAAAGTTTGTGCTACCGCTCCCTCTTCTACAAAAGGCTCATTTTTTGGACCTTGCGGACCTGTTGGTAAAGAGCCCGAAAGTGGGTCTTTAAACACAAATTCTACCAGTGCTTGATAGGTATCGCCCGTGCCTCCATAAGCACCATTTTCGTTGTTAATCTCTATACCATTCGGTTTATTAGGATCACTAACTATCCAATACGGGACTGTAGCAATGTTTGTACCCGTTGAGCTCGTCGACCAAAATACATCTACTGTATCTTGAACATCTACATCTGGATCTAACTGTACTCCAAGAGATATAAGAGATGTATTTGATTCGCTAGACATATCCAATGTATAACTCATTTTACCTACGCCAGCTCCATTCCCGGAATTCGCAACTAGAGGTGGTAGAGCTACATCTAAGTATATAGTATCTGCGTCTGCAGGAATAAATTGCCCATAGATGCTATCCGTGTTACCACCCAATGAATGTTGATATAGTATCTCAAAAGACTCGCCTGCAGTAGGCCAATCAGATGTATTAGGAGATAATTGAAGCGAAACGTTTTGTAGATTTATTGTTTCATTAAGATAACTAGGTTTGCCGGAAACATATTGTGCTTGACCGGAACCGCCACTTAACGTGTAAGCAACAAGCTGCCCTTGAGCGTCGTTGCCGTCAAATATAATTGGGTCACTTAGAGTCGAGCCTGTTCCTGAGAATGTTATTGAGTATATAGTTGGTTGAGTCGTCGTTGAAGTCGAAGTCGTCGTTGAAGTCGAAGTCGTCGTTGAACTCGTTGTCGTTTCACCTGCAGCAGACTGATATATTGTAAAGCTAGCCTCTAGTGTATTATCGTTTGCATAGTTCCAGTGTTGAGCCTTAATCTCACAATTTCTAGGAGTAGCGCCACCACCCGTATTATCTGATACTATAAAGTTAGTAGAACTTCCGTTAGTACCTGATGTAGCAGATAGTTCTACCCATCCGCTTGGATTTTGAGCTGTTTTCTGTGCACTCGCTGGCACCACAACCCAACTATAGTCAGGTGAACCACTGTTATTATTGTTAGCGTCAATTGTAACTGTTCTTGTATAAGTTCCGGGCATATCTATTTAGTCTGTTTGTTTATATATCTAGCTTATTGATTTGCTTCGTTATGTTGTATAATTGTAAACGACTGTTCCAAGCTTGGGTCACTTTGGTTGCCTCCATATAGGTGGTGTCTCACTGAGAACGTAACCTCTCTAGTTAGTCCAGCTGTACCTGTTACAAAATCATCTGCATCGAACTGCCATACGTTTGATCCAGGGCTTGTTTCTGTAGGAGTTACCCAACCAGTTGGACCAACCCAAGTTGCTATCCATTCATAAGTATCTCCGTTTTCAGCAGCATCCCCTGTAAAGGTTACTGTTTTTGTTGCTACGATTGCCATAGTTTAATTTGTATGTTTATAGTGTTTCAATTTGGTTATCCTTCATCCATGTTTCTAGCTTCTCAACAGCTGCGTTAAATATTCTGCTTCTGTTAGTCTCCATACCGAAGTTGTTGAAGTATTCTTTCATTAGATAATAAGCTGGTTCGATTGACTCGCCGTTCGCTTGCATATCTCTAATATGTTTACTAACTTCTAGTGCAGCCACCGCGCCCATCCAGAAGAACATGGTGTAACCAGTTATATCATTCCAGAATCTTTGGATAAATTTGTAACCCATTTCACCGAACTCTTTCTTACCTTTATCACCATAAGCATATAGTTCAGATCTAGTCTTGTTGTCGAAAGAGCCTAACCAAATAGACATATAGTGGTGTTCACCTTTATAGACCTTGTCCATGAAACCACCATCAATAATCTCTTTTGATTTTACTTTAATCCATTTTGGGTATTTAATCTTACCATTCTCTTTAACCCACTTGCCATACTCATAAGAGCCTAGGCTTTCGTTAACCACCGATTCACTAAATAAAGTTTCTCCAGTACCAGACTCAATGCTTATTACAGCATTAGGATATTCTTTTTGTAATTCATTAAATACTGCAGGAACCGCAGCTGGCGTATCAACTAATTCTTGTTTAACAACCATACCACTACTAATTACTACAATACTTACAGGATAACTTCCTTTCTTTGCAGCTTTATGGATTGCACCTCTTTTAGCTTCATGTAGTGGTCTAATGTATTTCATTTGCTTTGACTCTTTCATAGCGTCTATTTCTTTTGATTTTTCAATTGCCCAATCAACACCTTCATCTCCACCCCAGATTAACCAAGCTACATAGCCGTTATCTTTCCAAGGTTCGTCTTTATGTTCTGGTGCAATTTTAGAATTCTTTCTGTGTCTATTAAATGCAGACATTCTCTTAACTGTATCTGCTGAGATCTTTTCACCTTTAGCTAGTTGATGAGCTCTTGCCCAACCAACTGGAGTTCCAGCAGGTACTTCATCTCTGCCATACTTCTCTTTCCAATCAATGGCCATCTGTGCATTCTTCTTTGCAGCAGCTGGATAATCATCATAAGAGTCTTCTTCGTTTAATACAGACTCTTTAAGGTCCATATCAAGTTCTTTACTAATTTTCTTTAGATCTTTATCATTATCGTAGAATACTTTGACCCATTCAGGCTGTTGACTCTGAGGTCTCGATACAGGTATATAATTAATTTGAACATACTTGTCACCTCTTCTAGTTTGACCATACTCAACACCTAAATGCTGGTAAACCTTTTCCTTTTCAAGGCTATCTTTAGCATTATCTAAATAATACTTATCTATAGACTCTGGTAGAGGTATTGAATCTTCGTATCTTAGTTTTCTATATAGTTGATTAGATAGAATGTAGTTACTAGCGAAATCTTCTAATTCTTTTTCACTACCAAACCTACGACCACCTTTATCAATATCATGTCCTTTATAGTAAAGGTTGTAATGAGCGCCTTTTGAATCCTCTTTAGTTTTAAGATAAACTATATCATCATTGCCAATATATTTCTTAGGCATCTTACCTTCATTAACTGACTCTTTAATAATATTATCTAAAACCATCGCATGATAAATGTCAGAACCTACACCACTTAGGTCTTCACTGCCTAAATGTTTATTACCATACTTCTTAATATAGTTATCTTCTAGATATTCAATCTTGTCCTCTATAGACATTCTATTAATCTTGGCTCTGTTCTTGTAAACCCATTTCTGAAATTCTAAAAGGAAAAAAGAATTGTAGAGAGGCTCTTCTAAACTCTCATCCATTTTATCAATTAAGTCTTGTCTACCTAATTGTTTGTAGACTTCTTTTCTTACCTTTTCCATTTTCTCTGCGTACTCAGGATCGTCGCCTCTATTGAAAACAACTTGTTGAGTTAGAGAACCACTGATCTTCTTTACATCTTTCTTTCTGGTCTTAATTAACCATGCTGCAAGATCCTTGATACCCAGGTCTCTAAATCTACCTTCGGCATCAGGAGCATCTGAATGATGAAATTCAGGAGCGCCTTTGGGCTTCTTCTCGTTAAGTGGTTTGATAAATCTCATATTATTATTTATCTTAGTTTAAATCCTAAATGTTTAGCTCGTGCTTCCCACTTGGTTAGGACGAGTTCTCTGGTCTTAGAGTCTACTTCTCCTAGCTCCTCTTTTGTATCTAAATATCTGTTGACAGCGTCAATCAGTTTCTCTTTTCTCTTCTTAGCTTCAAACCTTAAGCCTTGTAGATTTGCATCCACCTCTTTAGGTAGAAGCAGATAATTGTATTTAGGTAACATACCTGTATTAATCATCACTCTCATTATATCATCTGGCTCATTAGGTTTACCCTTTCTATAATTACCAATATCAATACCATCTTGAGTGATGTGTTCGATCTCATGTCTTAGAGTATCTGCTAATATAAAGTAAACTTCTGACCAGTATGAAGGTAACCAATCTGGATTACAAGCAAAATCTATATTTACAAACGGATCTTGCCAATCACCATCCGAGTCCATATCACTTCCATCTGCTCCAGTAGAGTTTAAGACTTCAAAACCTTTACCCTTAAAGTAGATTGTACAGTCTAGATCGAAGGTTAAGCCTGGATTTTCTACGCTAAATGAATAATGAGAAGACTTCTTGCCTCTTTCAAAATCTAAGGCCCATTGTCTAAAGCAATCACCTAAGAGTTTATTTGAGATAGAATCTAGTTTTGTATATCTTTCAAATACATTGGACTCCATTACAAATTTATTATGTTCTAATACAAATGCTGCTGCAGTCTTTTCACCCATTCTTAACATTCTCGCTGCTCTAGAATAACCATCTAATAATTGACCTTTATAGACAACTAACTCTTGATATAAGTCATCACCACTTACTTCATACTCATCATAGCGCTCTTCGCCAGATTTATAGTAGTCTCTAAAGTCTCTATCTTTTAATAGATCTTTTAGTTTAATAGGCTTATTCTTCCAACCATCATTAGGTAGAATATACTTGTTAATAAAATAATCCGGGATGTCAGACTCTTCTGGAGTAATATACTCAATATGATCTGCCACCTCCTGTCCAGTGAATGTATTCATATATTATATATCACAAAAAAAGGGACCCCACGTTTGGGGTCCCTTGCTCCTTTAGTTATCTATGTCTAGCCTAAATAAATCAACTATTAACGGAGCCATCTTGAGCTACGTTCGTGCTGTCGTCTCCAGTTCTAATGAAGATCTCGTCTAATGCTTCTAAACAGTCATTAGCGTTGGCTACTTGTTCTACTAACTTCGCCATTTCTTCGATGATTTGCGGGTGTTCACCGATACCAGCTGAATTCTTAACGTATACTTCAAGGGTTGCGATTGCTTCAAGCTTCTCTGCTTGATACTTTGCTTTTAATGCGTCTACTTTTAAGTCCATATTAATTTTTAGAATTTAATTTAATTTCATTGATAATGCTTTGAACTCCAGTAAAGATAATTCCAAAACCAAGAATAGTCCAGAATTGATCTTTTCCTACATAGACAAAACTAACTAACATCCATAACAATCCAATAAAGTAAAAATACTGGTTAACGAATGATGATGTTACTAGATTAAGTCCTGCTTTTAATGTGTTTAAAACTTTTGTCATAATGATAATTATTTAGGGGTTATACTAGCTCGTTCATAAATTGTTTCACATATTTTTGAACTGCTAACTCTTTTGCCTTCGCTTCTAGCTCGATGTCTAGATTAAGGCCATAAGTATTAATGTGTTCATAAATATAATCTGCATGTGCACGAGCCATTACACTTGCATCCTCGTGAATTTGTTTACAAGATGAATAGTGACACAATTGCTTGATACCTTTAGGCCAAGTGGTTGAAGCCATCTTGAGAGCCTCTTCCTGTGTTAATTCACCAGGGTGACACCAGTGGTGATGATAGTCAAATGTAATTGGAATGTTAATCTTACTGTAGATACCTTGATAAAGATCTTCTACAGCATATTGTTTTTGTTTGTCGTCATTTTCTACTACAAGACGAGTACGAACTGAAGCGTCAAGTAGATGGAAGTTATCTACGAATCTCTGCATAGCCTCTTCTTTACCACCTTGTGTAGTATTGACATGAATATTGATCGCAGCATAGGGAGTACGCGGTAGACCCATAAGGTCAAATATTTCACCGTGCTTGTTGAGATCAGCAATAGATTTGGTGACAACGTTTTCATTTTTAGATGCGAGGACATCGAATGGTCCAGGGTGGAATGTAATCCTCTGACCGTACTCCCTAGCTAGATCGCCACAGTCTTCTAGAATAGTTTGAATAATTTTAAAGTCTTTGAGATCTGAGATATTGTACTCGGACATCCACGGCATAATATCAGAAGACATACGATAGAGCTTGATACCATTGGCTTCATTCCATTTGATAATCTCGCGAAGATCTCGTACGTTCTGTACAATAAGTTCTGATGCATAATCCATACCCTTAGCTTCAAAGGTACGTTTAATCATAGAACGATTTGTAGTGATTGATGGCTTTTGTTGTCTGAGTTGCATATTGATGCAACAATATCCATAGTTTGTCATGTGGCTAGATTTATTCATTATATGTGGTTATTGGTAATTGTTCCAATTTAAGAACTCTTCCCATTTGTTTTCTTTTACTAATTTCATCCAAAGATCTACATACTTTCTCTCTTTAGGTTTGAGTATGTGTCTTGGTTGTTCTGGTATTAGACGTTGTTGCTTGTCAGGATCGAACCGCTTACCTAAGGCAATTGATTTGATATGGAAGTAGAATTCTCTAGTTGTACCATCAAACTCTTCCATTTCTTCTTGAATTCGCTCTTTGCCAAGACCAAACTCTTTGTCTAATTCTTCTCTTAATTTATAGAGTAGTTTTTGCTCAGCCTCAAGGTGAGCTTTCATAATCAGGTTCTGTCTCTTTCTGTATTGTTTGTTGATAGGTTGAATCTGTTCTCGGTAAGACTCTTCAGTCAACCAAGGCTTTTCTTTTCTTAGAGCTTTTTCTTTCTGTTCAAAGATTAGTTCTTCTAACATGTACTCTCTACCGAGATTGTCTACCTCATATTCACCGAACTCAATTCTCTGTTGCAATTCACTAGCAGCCTTGTACAACATTTGCTTAGGCATCTTTCTTGTTGCCCAGAATCTTCGCCACCATGTAAACTGTCTACTCATTTGTGTATAAGTCTAGGTTATTCTCATTCATAATACGATTGAATTCTTCTCTTACTTCTTCAAGTGTATCATATTTCTCTTGACTCATTTCATCAGGAGCATATTTGATTTGTGCTCGTAAGTATTGGCCCATCTGCCAACAAACGTGTTTCCAATCACCGCCTTTAATGGCGTTGTTGAATTCGGGTTGGTCTTCCGGTAAGTTGAACTCTAAGATTGCTTTCATATCTCTTTATATTCGATCTAGTTCTGCAATTAATTCATCGATAGAACCAACTGCTAATTCACATTCATTTGCTTCAGACTCGCCGTCTTCTACTTCGGTTACTGCTAGAAAGTATAAGTCTCTAATTTCGTCGTCAAGTTGTGGGTATTTTGCAGACATTTCTTCTGCGTATGATTTTAATTCTTGTAATGTCATAGGGCTAGATAATTATTAATCTCTTCAATTGTTATAGTTTCTTGTTCGGGATTGTTCCACTTTCTGTTTAAGCCAGAAGGATGAGGAACTTTCAAGACATGGTCGATACAGTAACCTCTACACCATTGAGCAGGCTTGTTGCCAAGACAGATTACTTTCTTGTAGTTTGCAACCTCGTATCTGTACAGGCTAATCTCTGACATCTTTGGATTTTTGCCAGGTTCATCTACTAAGTTTCTCCAGTCATATTGCTCCTCGGTGATACCACAAGCAGCCATCCATGCCTTTACTCTCTGTACAGACTTAGACTTCTCTCTGCTACCTGCAAATCCAGGTGAAATACCTAACACGAGAATATCGTTATCAGGCATTTCGTCACAGTGTGCTGGGTATCTTTCTCTATCCATTTGAACTATTTCTATTGAAATTGGTTAAGTCATCTAATTGATCTCGTATACCTTCAAATCCTGGAATGTCATATTTGTACATTTGATCTGTCTCTTCTCTTGCGTCTGCCCAGTCTTCTGCAAACTTGCACATAATCTTCTTCTCTTCAGGCAACAGTCTCTTTGCCATCGCGATTGCATATTCCAGTCCTGGCCAAACCTGTTTTGGACTGCTTTCTAATTCTTCTTGCATTGCTTCAATCAGCAATGATACTGGTGTTTTACTCTTCGCCATATACTAATTTTGCTTTTAATTGTTCTACTAATTTCTTCTCATTAAATCCAGCATGACCATTAATTGACTTACCTCCAGTTGCCTTACCTTCTAGAATTGGCATAATAGTCTCAGTCGGCACTTCGTAGATCTTCTTGATAGTTACACCATCTCGAATTGCAAAGTACATATTGTTAGTCTGTCCGTATTTTTTGATTTTGTTCTCAGATAACCAGTGGAACTGGAAAGTACCTGCACTTTTACTTCTAAGATTAATTGCCTTATATTCTGTTGGCGTTTCAGTGGCATCTAAGGCATCGCCACCCTGAGTATTGTTACCATACTCGTGACCTAAATGATTAGCCATAAACATCTCTACGAACCTCTCGTTGTAGAATATATTGTCTAAGTCTAACTCGTCTTTCGCGATCTGTTCTGCTTCCTGCAGAAGTGATTGTATCTTTTGTATTGCTTCCATATTAATATAATTACATGCTTTCTGTAAAACTTACAAACTGTGGCCAATTTTTTCATGTAATCTTTTCATGTGCTTACACGGAGAGTACGGCCTGAACTCTCTTGCCATACAGTTACAGTCTACAATTTTATAGTCTGTCACTTTGACATTGTAATAGTTTAGCTTTCCAGTCTTCTTGTTTCTGGAACCCATTTCTCTATAGTACCACGATGTACCTTTTGGATGTGTGTAGAAATCTGTCATTATGCTTCTACTCTATCGTGAACAGGAATCGGCGCATCGCCAGGGAATCTTGAATCTGAAGTGTAAACGAAGTTACCACCCATCATAGAATGAGTATTAGATTTTACAAGTGATGCAGGTTTTGCATACCAAGCAGGTTTACCCCACAAGTTTCTTTTGATTAAGACAAGTGAATCGTCTGGAATAGAATCCACATCGTCAGTGTCAAAATAAAGATTGAAAGAATCACCTACTGAAGTCAGACCATTATTAGTACAGTCGCCAAGTGGGTGTCTGAATGGGAAAGTTAGAATTTTATTCATTTGTTTTAACGTTTAATTACAGTACTAATATAATAAAAAAAACTGACATAAAAAAATTCTATGGCAGTTTTTTTGCAAAAAGTTGTTAACAATTTTAGAAGTCTCCAGGAGCAACTTGCATACAAGTTAATCCATTGTCTCTCCACATATCGACTACTTTCTGTCTGTCATCAAAGACGCAGATAATATCATCCTTATCAGTGAAAAGTTGGTCAAGCCACATTTGCTTAAGCTTGTCGTCAGGCATGAACATGAAGTCCTTACTTGTAGGTCTCATCTTCAAGATGTCAAATGGTACTCCGAATGCTTTAAGCCAAGCTTTTGTAGCATCTTTAGTTCCTTTGCTTCTACCAGACAAGATGATAATTCTATGGCCAGCAGATTTTAAGGTCTGTGCCATTGCAATCACAGCTTGGTTTGGTTTGTCAAGTGCAATGTTGTCTGGGTTGAAGAATACATCCCAGTCCATCTTACCACTTTTAGTGGCTAAGGCTCTCCTATCATCGATAAGAGCCAAAGTTCCGTCAAGGTCAAAAATTACGTTTTTCATATTTGTTTAATTACAGTACAATATAATAAAAATATCTGACATAAAAAAATCTAGAGGCAATTATTTTGCCATATAATCTCTAATAGTTTGCATGTGTGTTTCTGCATTTGCCATTTCTTCTAGTGTAAATACATCTAGGTCTTGAAACCACAAGCCATCACCACATTCCACAAAGATAACATTATCATCTAACTTCATGACTTCATTAACTCGATATACAGTCATATCTTCTACTCTAACTACATGAGTAGTTGAAGCCAACCTCTCTATTCTTTCTTCAATTGACAAACTCATTGAAAGATCTGTTTTTTACTTTAAGCATTTTTCTAAATTCTGCTAATTGTTTCTCACAGAATAGTGCCTGTCTTTCAGTCTTTTCAAAATGAGATAGGTATTTCTCTAGGTTAGCTACATAGTTGTAAGCGCCTTCGAGTTGTGTTATGTTTTTACATGAGCTAATTACCTTTGATGTTTTTCTCATTAGATCAAAGATATAGTCCATATTGGTTTTAAAAGTCCAATCTTTCATTTTAAGGTTCTAAATAATTTACTACACTTTCCCAATCTGGAAATGAATCACTTCCAAACTGAATCAACTCACCACTGAATTCACCAGCTCCATTCTTAGTTCTATCATCGATGAGGTAGTCGCCCATGTTTAGGTTTTTATTATGAGACAGAATAAGTCTCTTGTAAGCGCCTTCACCTAGGTACTTGTCAACCCACAATCTTTTATGCATCCACGCCGATGGGTTTTCCCATGGAGCAGTACTTAAGATGTAGCAGTCATACTTGTCTGAGTTCACAAACTTGTTGAATGCATCTATTGCACCTTTCATTGGAGGTGGGTCTAAAAAGAGTGCAGGCATCTGATCTACTAGATCTAATTCCTCTGCTCTCTTAATTGCTTCTGGAGGGTACTCGGCTATTTTAGCTGCTAGATCTACTAGCACACCATCCATGTCAAAATAAATTATCTTCTTACTCTTCATCTACATTTTTTATTGTTGGTTTCTTACCTGGATAAATTATCCAAAATAAAACCATCATACCAAACATTTGCCAAAACCCAACAGGGTTAGCCCATGTAACTGCACTAGTCAAAACCACATTCCATAGATATGTGGCTAAAAAGACTGATGCTGGCACAATAATAAAAATCGTAAGAAGTGGCATCCATATTTTATTCATATTCATATTATTTAGTTCAGTACAAATATAATCAATTTTTCTGACATAGAAAAATTATTTTGCACTTTTTTTGTTAGTTTTCTTTTTCTTTAGGTTCTTTACAACTTCCGCTAACGCCCCATGTCCAATACCCTGCTTTGCCATAGCTCTTAATGTTGCGATCGATAGTTGTTTAGGTTTATCCATACTTGTTTACCACTTTCGGTTTGTTAATCTTATATTTGTGTGACCATGCCTCAATAAAGCTCTCGCCAATGCCCATTTCCACAATCTCATATTTGTGGTCAACCACAGGTTTTGTGGCTCTTGCGTTATTAAGAATATCTACATGAATATCGGTCACTATCATGTAGTGCTTGTTACTGTTCTTCTGCTTCTTGTAAACTACTACGTTTGTAGGTTTACCTTTTTCTTGCCACGGTAGTTTCATTTCCAAAATAATTGAATGCAGATAATAGCCACGGCTAGAATCACACAGATTGTAGTCTTCATATTAATACCTTCACCCATTAGCCACCATGTCAGGAAAGCAAATGAGGTAATACCCATTGAGAAACCAATGAATCGACCTGGCCAAAGTAAGCCGTTGTAATGTGCTGCAATCAGTGCGGTAGCGTTAATAAACATGTAAGAGATGAGTGTACCTCCTACAATTGACATTATCCATGGGTGGTCTTTAGCCCATTTACTTAAAAATTGTCCGTTGGTCTGAAACCAAATCAGTATCTGCCCTGCTAAGAATAGGAGCATGCCTGCAATTAATCCTCTCAAAATAGTTGATTTGTGGTAGTTAATAAATGTGAGATGAATGAGTCTCTGTGGTGCTCGGTTGCACCTGACTCTTTGATAGCTTTGATGTGTTGCTTAGTTCCATATCCTTTATTAGAACCCCAACCATATACATTACCACCTTCAATAGCTTTCATGTATGCATCTCTTTCTGTTTTTGCTAAGATGCTTGCTGCTGCGATACTAACATAAGTATTATCTCCACCGACTACCGTTTCAAAAGGTTTGCCATCAAATCCATGAAACTGATCTCCATCAACTAGAATAAAATTGAATGGATGTTTCTGACAAGTTTCTGCCAGAGCTCTTCTCATACCTTCTAAGGTAGCTTTAAGAATGTTAGTGTTTTCTATTTCTTCTACATTTACGTGTTGAATAGAGTAGGCTAACGCGTTATCCAGAACCATCTGTCTAGCTTCTGCACGCTGACCTTCGTTCAGTAGTTTAGAATCTTTAATTAACTCATGTTGAAATCCGTATGGCATAATGCATGCCGCTACAGTAACTGGTCCAGCGAGTGCGCCTCTACCAGCTTCATCAACACCTACTTCTACGATATTAGGATCGCCAGTGTGACTGTGCTTTAATAAAATGATTTTGGACATAGATATAAACTTTAGTAGTTATATCTTAAAATAGCTTATTGTTTCTAGCAGATGGGGCAAATTCTGCAGGTCTATCCCATCTCATCTGAACTTCTTTTTTATAGAAACCACATTTCTCATAGAAACCTACTACATCTTCTGAACAGTTTAGAATTGTCTTGTAGCATTTCTTTTCAATAGAAATATCCTTTAGCTTTTCAATCAACATCTTACCAATACCTCTTGAACCTGCATGTCTTGACACCGCCACATCTTCAATTAGCGCCACACGATTACCACCTCTAATTAGTTTGTTAAGTACAATTAAAGAGGCTACGGCAACTACTAGACCATCTTGTTCTACAACGTAATAGTGATAGTGATCGTTGTCTAGAATATTCCACCACTGTCTAGTCGACTCCGTGGTTTGACCATCGAAAGCTTCAGTGTAAATATCGCAGATCTGCTCTAGGTCTTCGTACTTAGCTTTACGAACTTTTATTTGTTGTTTTGGATTTTCCATTTATCGTATCTAGCTACTACCTCTTGTAGAATTTTAGCTCTAACTATATCCGACTCTGTGAAGATATGAGTATCAATACCCTTCACTCCACTTAATAATTCAATAAAATCCGGCAAGCTCACCTGTGAGTTTGCTATATCCGCTTGGCTGACATCACCTGTTACCACCACTTTACTATCTCTACCCATTCTTGTGATAAACAACATCAGCTGCTTGTAGGTTGCATTCTGTGCTTCATCAAGAATCATCAGGGCGTCATCAAAAGTATCTCCTCTCATATAGGCTAGTGGTTCGAATCGAATTACTTTTTTGTCAAATAGGGTTTTAGTTAGCTCAACACCGATTATCTTTTCTATATTAGATTTGTAAGACTTCATGTACGGATCTACTTTATCGTGAATATCTCCTGGTAAGTGACCCAACTTTTCACCCGCTTCTTGGATCGGCTTACATAACACTATTTCTTTAATCTTCTTTTCTTGCAACATCTCCAGCGCCGTATAGCAAGCTGTAAATGTTTTTGAGGTTCCAGCAGGTCCGTAACAAAATGTAATATCATTCTTGGATATTGTCTCTACGTATGATTTTTGATTTTGTCTTAATTGTATTCTTTTCAATCCTGCTGCAATCGATGCTGCTCTAGAGGTTCTCGCCATATTTTAAATTTTTTTAGTCACCAGCCATTATGACTAGTTCTTTAAGCTTCATTAGCTTATTACACTTCTCGTACTCTTCAAGAGACTCAAAGTATTTTATCATTAGGTCAATAAACTTTGACCTTTGACCAATCCCGTGTGGAATTTCTATTAAGCGGTCTTCATCCTTAAACGCCACAAAACGATTTACAGTCTTAGTAAAGTTTCTAGTTATTTGGTAATAACTTGCTCTCATAAGAGAGTCTTTATCTGAATTTGATACAAATCCGCTCATCGCAATTATTGGTCTTTTTATAGATGATATAAACATTATTATATATTTGAACACCATCTCCCGGAAAGGCATTGGAAGATGAAAAATTATTAGTATATTATTCTAATCTTCAATAAGTTATTGTTGCTGTTCCTTCGTACGTAGCTGTTGAATGTATTTAGCTTTCTGTAATTGAAGTCTTTTCTTCTGTGAAGGTTTGGTGAATTGCTTAAGATCTCTCAACTTTCTCATCTGTTTGGTTCTAATAACCTTTGATTTAAGTTGTTTAAGGGCTTTCTCTATATTGGTTTTCTTATTTAATTTTACTATTAACATAAATTTTGATTTACTTGTTGCTGAATCTGTAATAATTTAGCACACTTTTCATAATCCTCTTTTTCTTCATAATATGACAACATATTTCTTAATATCTCAAGTTTTCTCTCTGTTGGCATATCTGATAAAATAACATAGCTAGGATGTTCCATCATAGCCTGATATAAAGCACAAAAAAATGCAGACTTATTGCTAACCATTAGGCCTTCAATAATAATATCCCATTTCGAAAGAGGTCTTCTTCTGCGATTTTTTCTAAAAAATTTATCCATTTCTATTTTCGTGTACTTTCTTTATATATTCTAATTGGGTGGAATTTAGTTCTGGATAGCTCGCGTTTATTTTACACATTAAACTTCCACGCTCCTGTGTTTCATAATTTGGCCATCCTTTATCTCTTACTCTTAAAACCTTTCCTGGACTTGTACCCTCTGGTATATTAATAGATATTGGTCCTTCTAAAGACTGAATCATAATCTTTGTACCTGACATAATTTCATACCAAGGAAGGCTATATTCTACCCATATATTGTTTTTTTCATCAATAATATAATCGCTATTTAACTGAACATGTACAGTTACATACAGATCTCCTGGTGGTAGTGTAGAATTAAATGGATGTGGTTGACCTTTACCTGCTAGTCTAAATCTTTGACCAGTCTTAACACCTCTTTTTAGATTAATCGTTGACTCGTAGCCATTTACTTGAAACGTTTTACTACATCCATGGAATGCTTCTTGAAAAGAAATGTGCATATCAACCTTTATATCACCACCTCTAGTCTGTTGTCGTCTCTGGCCACCAAAGAATTGATTGAATAGATCTCCGAAGTTACCGTCCATGCCACCCATATTACCAAAGCTGGCGAATGGGTTATCTTGCATAGCATCATACTGTTGACGTTTCTGTTCATCGCCAACTACAGCATACGCGTCTGCAATTTCTTTAAACTTGTTTTCATCACCACCTCGATCGGGATGGTGTTGCATACTAAGTTTCCTATAAGCTTTCTTAATGTCTGACTGAGTTGCTGTTTTGTCTACGCCTAAAGTTGCATAGTGGCTCACTCGTTCTCAGATTTAGATTGTCTTATTTCACGAACTTGTAAGGACTCCAGTTTAGCTTTACGCTTTTCGGCTACAAGCTCACGTTTGTTTGCAACTTCCATTGCATCGGCAATCCTCTTAAGTTGTTTTGATATTTCTTTAGCTGTCTTTTCGTCCATGTCTATTCTTTATTAAATCGGACTCTCCATTTTGGAAATCTTGGTAAGGCAATGACTTGTCTTTCTGTCCAACATGAGGACCGTTAACCATTATAGTGTCTTTATATGGGTTTGTTTCAACGCCTTGATCTTCTAGCCATGTCATCATATCTTTCACAGAACCTTTGAATTGTCTAATCCTTTCTAACTCAGGATGGTCTGTAGCGAAGTCTTCAAATAATTGTAAGTATTTCATTAGTCTAATCTGCCGTATTTACCTGAGGACATATCTTTACCAAATTGGTCGATCGCCTTAGTTCTGTAGTCAATATATGCTGGATCTTCGTGATGATTTTTACCACCAGCTCCGTAGTAAGAATTAAACCTATAAGAAGTAATTGCATCACCCTTTGCTTTAAAAGCCTTCTCCATATCTTTTACTATCTTAATAATCTTTCTCTTCTTCGATGAGTTGATAGGTCCGTCAAACTTTTCACTAGACGGTGCAAACGAAGCAGTACTAGAAGTTACCTTAATGTATTGTAGAGTTTCTGGTGCGTTCTCAATTAGCTTAATAAAGTCCTTTAAGCTATCTGCAGAACCAGCCCAAGAGGACTCAATCTTCTTACCATTAATAGTAGAGTAGGCCATTTCTACCTTCTCACTTAAGAATTTGTAATATGGTCTAATGTATTTCATATTGTATATATCAGCATAATAAAGTAATAAAAAAACCCGAACTTTCGCTCGGGTTTATTTCGGGGGCCCGCACTTCCGTTATGGATGTGCGTTAATCTATATATCTTAAGACACTCGCTCTAATATCTGATTGACCTTTTCTAGCTCAGATTTCATCAAAATACACTTTTCATACTCTTCGTATTCTAAAAAGTGCTTCATCATGAACTGTAATGTTTCTTTGAGTTGGGTCATCTCCTCTTTGTTCATGTGTCTTACATGCCAGTCAGAGATACCGTTCTTAGCCATGTTTTCATAGTTGTGCTCAATAGCCTCATGAATCATGCGCTCTTTGTAGTCCTCCATCTTTCTCTCGAAGTCAGGATCGTTTAGGTAGTCATCAATGTTAAAATTGTCCTCCATTATGCTTTTGCGATTTTAAGATTATTAGATTGGAATGCCATTCTGTATTCTTTCAACAGATATTTAGCCTCCTTAAAAGTTTCGGCAGTGTCAACAATTTCTTTGCCGTAGTCAAAATAAAGTATATTATACATAGGATCGTTTTAAAATTACAGTACTAATATAATAAAAATATCTGACATAAAAAAATTTTGAGGCAACTATTTTGAAGAAAATCTCAATTACTTGATTGAGATCTTCTTCGAGTTGTCTGCTTTCTTAAAGTCAATAGTAAGAACACCATTCGTCATAGAAGCTGAAATTGAATCAGTATCTACTGTGTTTGGTAATCTAAATCTCTTACTGAATGACTGTCTAAAACCTTCCTCTTTTACATCCGAGCTGATAGAAAGTACATTGCCATCAACTTCAATGTTAATATCCTTCTTGCTAAACCCAGGTAAGCTGATTTCAATAGCATTGTCTAAGACTCTGTAGTCTGTGCCAAATGAGTTAATTCCTGAAAATGTAGGTCTTACATTAGGAAAGTTAAAGAATGAATCGAAGATACCGTCAAATGTATCTAGTGAATCGTTAAGTTTTGATAAATTTGTTAAATACATGTTTTAAATTATTTTTAGTTTTTGTGCAACATCGCACATATACTATAGTGAAAAATGTATGCCAAAGTTGTTTTTAAGACATTTCGTCACCTTTTTTAGATTTTTAGTGACAAATTGGCAGGCCTGCAATTTTTAATATGACGTTTGCGGTAGCCTTAATATCTTTCTCACAATAAGTTTTAATCTCATCGTGTCTACCAGCCCAATAATATTCAGATACTTCTGAGCCAGACATAGCGTCTTTGGGTGAAGGAATACCTAGTACTTCTGAGATGAGACCTAGTTTAGCTGAGTCCCAACCCCCAAACTGCCAAGTCTCTTTTGTATCAAGTAGACAGTTCTCCCAAGGCTTTTGTTTATGTAAGTGAAAATGTGAAGGTACAGATACACCGTTAATAAGAGCTCTCTTAATAATGTATGGCATATCGAAACCTTTAATGAAGTGTCCTACCCATTTCATTCCTGGGTATTTCTGCATAATCTTAGAGGACATTTCGCAAAATTGTTTAAGAATATCTTTCTCGTCTTCTCCGTTGAATGAGACAGCCTTAAAACCATTAGGGAAGCCTGTTTCGTCAAACTGTAGTTGTCCTATTGAGATACAAACAATTCTACCCCACTCTGGATTAAGTCCAGCCATTCTAGGCCACATCTTATGTGGGTCTTCAAATTCTGCTAATTCAACTGGGTTCTTTTGTACCAGTTGCATAGTCTTTAGGTTCCAGTATTGTTCGAGTTCTGGGTTCTCGTCGATAATCTCTTGAAACGTCTCTTTCTGAGTTGCGGTCTCAATGTCGATGAATATCATCTGCTTTAATTCGTCTAATGTGTACATATCTTTAAATTCCTTTAAATACTAAAAAACCGCCTAGGTTACCCTAGACGGTTAGTTATACGTGCGAAGTCTTATTTGTTTCTTAAGAACTTCCAGATTAGTCCTATTAAACTATCAGCTTTAAATTTCTTGCCCTTGTAGTTTAATAAGTAATCTTTTCTTTCATTGTTTTTCATAATTGTTGTTTTAAGTCATCCAACCTCCAGCTGCTTCCCAGTCTTTATGGGAAGATAAAAGAGAATACGACTCAAAAGAAAGTGTTACTTCAACATAACCCCCGGTTATTGACTCCGGGCATTTAGACTCGCTCAGATACCAGTCTGGCGCATTCTTAATCCTACCATTCAGAAAATCAAATAGTGGATCTATGTGCATGTGGTGGACCCATATATTGATGTGCATACATGCCATGTTTGCTTTACCCATTGTCTACGCTAAATCTTTTTTTGTCAAAGTTAATTGTTGAATCAATATCTTTCTTTTGGTAAGTATCTATCTCCGTGCTGTCGGTAGAATTTAGTTTTTTACCATAATAATCTTGATAGACTTTTTTGTAGAAAGGTGCCATCACACCATAGAGAGGAGCAAACTCTGAGGACATCTCTACTACCCATGGTTTCCCATCAGTATCTACCATTAAGTCAATTGAATATAGATCTAGGTTTTCATGTGCCTCGTTCATTTCCTGAAATACTTCATTCCAATCTTCTGGCATTTTATCTAGATTTTTCAATACGTACTTAAAATAGAGTTTATCCTCTTTCTTCTTTGTCATCTCTTTGGTCTCCTTGTTACCATGGACTCTTTGTACCCACATAACAGGCTCACCTCGCCACATCATTATTCTATGTTCTTCATCGATGTCTATCTTCTCGCTGAAGACTTCAAAATCTTCTAAATCCGCTTTCTTAGCATCCTCTAAAGTATCAAACTTTTGAATACCCATTCCTGAGTATCTGTTATCTGGTTTTGCTATGATAGGGAATTTTAACTGATCTAGATCTTCCGGTTCAGAAACTGTCTTAGGTACATGCTTAGAGTCTTTATGAGTCTCATGCCATTTTACCTTTGATGCAATTTCCATCTTCTTTTCCTTAGGATTATAGATTAGGTCTTTAGGAGTACCTGCATCTAATAGCCTTTGAGTGTGGATATTACAAAAGTTAATCACAGGCATATCAGACTTAAATGGCTGATCGCCCTTTGTAAAGAGTTGCATAAAATTTCTAGTGTGTGCAGATTTATCCGTTACATACTTAAAGTCTGTAAGATCTGTCGATACACACATAACAACTTTATGCAGTCCTCCACTTTTCTCGTTAAGGAATGTTTGAAAATCTTTAATCATAGATTATATATCTATGACGGAAAAACTTCGATCGTTCTTTCTTCTTCTACTAAATCAGCCCACTTGCCTTCGTATCTGGTAGCCTTGACAATGTGATTATCAACCCAGTGATAGTTACCACCTCTTGGTTTACCCATTAGTAGACCATGGTATTTGAATCCATGTTTATTTAACCAAGTTTCTGTAATCTCTCTTACCTCTTCAGTTCTTGAAGTAAAGAAAGTAATTACGTGGCCTTCGTCATACCACTTGTTTAATGTTTCTTTTGCACCTGCATAAGGTAAGACTACTGACATTCTCTCTGGCTCTTCGTTTGGTACGTCATCTGTAATCGTGCCGTCAATGTCAATTAGGTAGTTCTTACACCCATCGTTTAAAACAGGAGAGACTAGGTGTCCGTCATCTCCCACTAAGGAGTTTAATGTTAATTCTCTTTTCATATTGTTTATTATATTAAGGCTCTAAGTGTGAGCGAATAAATGACACTATAATGTACCTCTTACCGGTAGTAATCGGTCTCGCACCGTGTCTGTGTGTTATCATACCAGGATGTAGTACTGCTGTACCTATTTCTTCTGGATTAGACAATTTTTGATACTGAGGGAACCAAGTTCCACCACCACTAAATTCATCATTTAATTTAATAACCATCGTTAGGTGGCTTCTATCATGGTGTAGGGATAGGTGTGACTGTCTTTCCGTTGTGTATCTTGCCATGAAGTTTTCATTAGAGAATCCTTCCCAGGACTTACCCTCTAAATTCCATAAGTGAATTGCAAGAGGTCTAACCACTTCATCTAAAACTCTATTGTAAATTTCATCTAGGCCAATATCTTGTAGTAAGACGTCATTGGTAGGATAGAACTCATGTCTATCAATAGTCCAATTATCTTTAGACTCTGCTAGGGCAATTGCTTCTCTACAGAATTTAGGAGTAAACAGTGGAAATTCAAATACATTATCACCTCTATCTGAAACCATCAGTTCAAACTCATGTTTAGACGTGGATAAATTAATGTACTTCTCTTTCCAAGCTTCCCAATCAGATGTATCTAAAATTTCATAATATGGTTCTTGTATTTCTGTTGGTATGTTATTTTGCATTTCGATATTTGTGTTGTTTTCTATTTCGTTGACATCAGCACGATTGTTTGGGCTGCCATCCTCAGGTTCTATAGTAGATCCTCCTAATTTACCACCTCTATTTTGTATGACGTAATGTGTATCTTTAGTACCTATTATATTCATATTTTGTGGAAACAATTCTCTAATATCTTCTCTTCTATGTTCATACCCAAGTGCACTAATATATTCATCAACTGGAATAACGTTTTCTTTTAAACCACCTGATAATAATTTTTTAGCTGAGTTAGCACCTTTAATCACATAGGCATGTAGATTGTAAAAGTGTCTAGCTTTTGACCACGTGTTGTCAATAGATTCTTCTTCAACTGATTTTTGTATAATGTCTCTACCTAAAAGAGCAATATCCCAATTAGAATCTACCGGAGGATCTGGTAGAAGTGATATATTATTCATGCTAGCATTAAAGAAGTCTTCCTCTAAAATTAAAGTTAAACCATCTCCAGACAGAATCATCTTTTCCCATGCCATTCTATGTGAAACTGCACATCCAACTTCTCCTGGTAAAACTGGTCTAGACCACCAGTCATTCCAAGAGTGTTTTGAATCTGGACCCACGTCCCATTTATCATAAACATTATAGCCTTCTGGAATATCTCCATTTCTACCATCAAACGCAGTTATGATTTCATAGGGGGTGTTTTCATAAAATTGAAATGTTTGCAATCTTTCCTCTATAAGATCTTGAAACCCTGGTTTAGCTGGGTCTAATGCAATAACGTAAATTCTATTAATTCTCATATTTTATATTATAGATTTCTTCTGAATTTTGTGTAATCATATCATGCCATGTTTTAGCTACAGAATCCCATGTTTGTTTTCTGGCTATTTCTCTAGCATCTTTAATAGCCTTCTGTTTAAGGTTAGGATAATTAGCAAGACTTTTCAATACTTTTACTGCGTTGTCAAACATTGTTTCATAGTCTGCTGTTGGTACTTTAATACCACTTTGTACAACATGATCTAGAGCTGCTTTGTCTGATGTTATACAAAGTACGTTTGACATTTGCATCTCTAGTGCAGTAATACAAAATGTTTCTTCATATTGAGTAAGATACATCCAATATGATGCTCTGGCCATAGCAGCATAGAGCTCTTGTTTAGAAACCGTACCCATATCTCTAACTCCTGAATCACTTAAGGCTGCAATCTTATCATTTATACCATCGATGTTGCGCCATGACCCATCTATTTGGTCTCCGTGTGGGTTTGAATATTTAGGATAGTAAATATCTAAAGTGGCTTCGGGCATAACCTCTTTAATTTTATGCCAATTATCTAAAAGATGTACAAGCCCTCTATCAACAGCGGAAGACCATATAAATTTATTAGGATCTTTACTTGTTTTAATGTTAAAATCTTCTGAGTTAATTCCATTTGGAATACTTTGTATAACACCTTTCCAGTCACCTATATGCTCAACATGTGGTTTAATTATTGTTTCCATTATTTGATTACCCGCCCATTCAGAAGGAGTAATGATAGATTGAATATTATCCCAAGCACTTTTAATATCACAAACTTGACCTTTATACCATGGTTCAAATTCTGTATTGTGCATCCAAAACCATTTATATTTAGGTTCAATCATAACATCTTTACAATACTGTAAGAAATGTATGTAGTTAACACCGATAACTATATCGAATACATCTGGATTAGCAACATCCATTCTTAATTCAAAATCATCAATATCTAAATATGTAACTCCGTCGATCGGACCATCATAAACAAATGTTGTTAATACTTCACCTGCAATTGTAACCTCATGTCCGTATGTAACTAATCTTTTTGCTACCTCTAAGACGGCAGTCTCTGTGCCACCTAAACCTTCTTTAGTTTTACCATTCCATTTCTCAAAACGGTAACCTGTCCAAAATAATATCTTCATAAATTATTTTATTTATAGTGTGAGCCTCCAACCCAAAGAACTAAAGATCTTCTAGTACCTTTAGTTACTGGAGATACTCTATGCATCATATAACTTGGAAATAAAACACCTACACCTCCACCCCTTGGGCAAGTTTGAGCTCCCCAATCATTTGAAGTGTCTCCACCAGATGTGATTTGTAATTCACCACCTTCGTACTCATCGCTTTCAGATAATTGAATTGTAATAGAAACTTTTCTTCTAGAACCTAATGAACCAGGTCCAATGTCCTGGTGCCAATCATAATGTCCGTTTTCATGAGCATAATATTCAGTGTATTGAATATTCTCAGGCGCAGATACTAAATCAAATTTCCATAGATTATCATTTGCTTCCTCGGCCATTTCCATCAATCTTTGATATAACCAAGACCAATCTCTATTTTGGGGAATCCATTTTACCATAGAAGATCTGACTCCATTAGGATCGTTTTCTTCTACTACTTCGCCATTACTACCGATAGTTGTTGCTCTTTCAATTGGCAGTTCGCTTGCCAACATAATTATTTTATTTACTTCTTCTTTAGTTAAAGCTGATTTAAACCAATACCACTGCTGTGGATCGTTTTCTTGTTGTTTAAAATTTAATGCCATTCAAAAATAAGTTTTAATGTTATACTATGAAAAATAAAAAAGTTTACATTTTATTTATCTAACTCAGAAACAAACAGTCTTTCAGTGTACAATTCTGCTTGTAATTCCCACGGTCTTAAAATCCAAGGTATTCTCCAAGAGAAGACTTGACCTCTCCATATTACATCTCTAGGCCTTTCTATTAACCAACCCCTTCTAAACTGATAGACATGAACTAACTCATGAAAGAAAATTCTTTGAGCCTCTGCCAAGCTATAGCTTCCATTCATTTGAATAAAGTAAACGTCACCTACAATCTCTGTAGTTAATCCACCTATTCTAGGATGTAGTGGGCCGAATTTAACCTTAATCATTGCCTCTCTAAATGGGGCGCAGTTTAAAGAGTCTCTAATAAAAGCCTGAGTACTTTGGTTATCCCAAAGATTTTCTATTGAGTAGTTTTGAATTTTATTTGGTTTTGTCTTAATAGGACGTGTGTCTGCTAACTGTAGAAAAATGCAGACTAATACTATCAGTAAGAAAATAAAATTACGCAATTAGATTAAGTATATTAGATAATATGTATCTAAATAACTTATACGTCTGTTATAGTCGCTGTTGCAGAAACTGGAGTAACGTTATGTCTAGAACTAGATGGAGATCTTAATGTCATTATGATAGTTTCAGGACCTTCAATTTCATCATCTAAGACATAGTCTAAAGTAACCTGTGCTTGACCGCCACTAAATGTAAAAATACCAGCAGCCCAACCCTGTTCTGTAGGGTCGTAGTCTTCCCATATTACTTCGCCGTTTTCGTCAGTACCCCATACCTCTTCTTCACTATAGGTTAATAGTTTAACGTTAGGATCTGAACATGTAATGTCTTTAAAGTTACAAGATCCATCCAATTTAAAACCAACTATTGTACCATCTGCTACGCCATCCGCAGTTAAAGTCCAAACGGACTGTGAACCTTCCGGGCCAGTTGTTGGAGTTACTGTTAAATTCCAATTTGAAGGAGGCGTTGAAGTTGTAGTAGATGTAGGTCTAGCTGGATATGTCTCTGCTGGAGTTATACCTAAAGCTGCTTTAGCAGCCTCTGCTCTAGCATTTAACTCGTTAATAGCATCTAAACACAAAATATATAGAGCATCATAATCAATCCAATAATAATCTTGACCTTCACCTGCTGCATCAGCACCTAACCAAGTCATAGGTCTCACAAGACTAGGCTCAACAGCTTGTAGCTCTTGTGCAATGAGACCAAGCCTTTTAGGCTTTCCATTGGCATACACATTCTCATCTAATATTTCCGGATAATCAATACCTGGTTGGTCAAAACCCCAGTCATTTCCTAATTCGTTATAGTAAAAATAATATGCCTCGAGTTGTTTAATTTTGTCTACAGCAGATCCAGTAGGTTCAGCAATACTATTTGCCAATCTATGTTGAGCAGCTGGTAGTATGTCCATGCGGTATGCAAACGTACTTCTATCTCTATTCACACTAAAATCGGGCATGCGATAGTTAGAAGATCTTGGATTTGGATTAATTGCCATTTTTATATTTTATTTTTTACTATTATTTTTAATCGATTATTAGATCGGATTGTCGATGTCTGCACATTCGATACAGTTGTTCGCTCCATTATATCCAATCGAACCGTATGTACCTCTATGCTCTTGACCACATTGAGTAACTGAACCATAATTGAAGCCAGACCTATAGTCCGTAAAGCCATCACAATTAGTATATTGGATTTGCCAGCTACCGTACGCACTATACGATAGACAGTAACATGGATCCGAGCTTCCTGGAGGACCTGGAGGACCTTGCGCACCTATCTGACCTTTTTGACCCTTTTGACCTTGACCACCAGAAGATGTGCCGCTTGGTCCGAAAGGACCTGTAGGACCTATATCACCTTTTCCGCCGCCGGGGCCTTGTGGACCGGTTGAACCACCGCCACCTTTTGGACCTTGTGCACCTATTGGACCCTTTGGACCGGTACCTCCTTGGTCACCAATACCACCCTTTGGACCACCTGGACCTTGGTTACCAATGCCACCTTTTGGACCACCTGCACCTTGGTCACCAACGCCACCCTTTGGACCAGTTGCACCAGTATCACCACCGCCACCTTTTGGACCACCTGCACCAGTATCACCAATGCCACCTTTTGGACCACCTGAACCAGTATCACCGCCGACACCTTTTGCACCTGTGTTACCTACTAAACCTTGTGGGCCTTGACCACCAGTATAACCTTTATCTCCTACATCACCGCCAGTACCTACAGAGCCTTGATTACCTATACCGCCTTGAGCACCAGTATCACCAGCTGGACTTGCACCTGTGTTACCTGTTGGACCTTTATCTCCACCAGGAGATGGACCATCAAAACCGATAATACCCTTTGGTCCTGTGTTACCTGTATCGCCACCGCCACCTGTTGGACCAATAATACCTAAGTCTCCACCGCCACCAGTTGGACCCTGGTTACCTGTATCACCACCGCCACCTGGCGAACCTTGTGCACCAATAGTACCTTGAGCACCTTGAATACCAGTTGGACCTTGTCCACCCTGAGCACCAGTATCACCTTTTGGACTTGCACCTGTGTTACCTATTGCACCTTGGTCACCTATTGGAGATAGACCATCAAAACCAATAATACCCTTTGGTCCTGTATTACCTTTTAAACCCTTTGCACCACCTGAACCAGATACACCTTTAACACCTTGTGGACCAGTTGGACCTATAGCACCTATAGGACCTTGTGGACCAACTGGACCAAAATTACCTTGACCACCAGTTGGACCTTGTCCACCTTGAGCACCAGTATCACCAGCTGGACTTGCACCTGTGTTACCTGTTAAACCTTTATCTCCAACAGGAGATGAGCCATCAAAACCAATAATACCCTTTGGTCCTGTATTACCTTTTAAACCCTTTGCACCACCTGAACCAGATACACCTTTAACACCTTGTGGACCAGTTGGACCTATATCACCTATAGCACCTTGTGGACCAGTTGCACCAAGATTACCTTGACCACCAACCGGACCTTGTCCACCTTGTGCACCCTGGTCACCTTTTGGACTTGCACCTGTGTCACCTGTTGCACCTTGGTCACCTACTGGAGAAGGACCATCAAAACCGATAATACCTTTCGGACCAGTATTACCTTTTAAACCCTTTGCACCACCTGAACCAGATACACCTTTAACACCTGTTGGACCTGTTGGACCTATATCACCTATAGCACCTTGTGGACCATTTGGACCAAAATTACCTTGACCGCCTATACCACCAACTGGGCCTTGTGCACCCTGGTCACCACCTGGACTTGCACCTGTGTCACCTGTTGCACCTTGGTCACCTATTGGAGATGGACCATCAACACCAATAATACCCTTTGGTCCTGTGTTACCTTTTAAACCTTGAGGTCCTTTGTTACCTACAATTCCAGTTTCACCCTTTTGGCCTTTAGCACCAACTATACCTTGTACACCTGTGAAACCCTTTTCACCTTGGTCACCACCTCCACCTATAACACCCTTGATACCTTGAGCACCCTGGTCACCGGCTGGACTTGCACCTGTATTACCTTTTGCACCTTGGTCACCTACTGGAGAGGGACCATCAAAACCGATAATACCTTTTGCACCAGTATTACCTTTTAAACCTTTTGGACCTGTTGCACCAAAAATACCAGGATCTCCTTGTGGACCAACATCACCTTTAGGGCTACCACCAGTAGAACCTTTAGCACCAACTGGTCCCTGTGGACCTTGTAGACCTTGGTCGCCGTCAAAGCCAATTAGACCTTGTCCACCCTGAGCGCCAATATCTCCAGCGGTAGTACTACCTTGTGGGCCAATTAGACCAATTACACCCTTTGAACCTTGTGGACCTTTTGCTCCTTGCAGACCAATACCACCTTTAATACCTTTTTGACCTTTTTGACCGGCTGGTGATGAACCATCAACACCTATGATACCCTTAGGACCGGTATTACCTTTGAGACCTTTTGCCCCACCAATACCAGTTAAACCTTTGATACCTTTAACACCTTTTGGGCCTACAATACCTTTAGCACCCTGTGGACCTGCAGGACCAATATCACCTTGTGGACCTACTAAACCATCATCTCCGTCAACACCAATAATTCCAGCAGTAGTACCACCTTTTTGACCTTTATCACCTTGAGCACCAAAAAGCCCTAAATCACCTTGGTCACCAATAAATCCTTTAATACCCTTTACGCCTTTTGCACCTTGGGCACCTTGGTCACCTTGTGAACCTTTTGCTCCTTTTGGACCTTGATCTCCAGGCTCTCCATCAATTGCGACAAGACCAGCACCTTTAATACCTTTTTGACCTTTTGCACCCGGAGCACCCTGTGCGCCACCAAATCCAGCTAAACCTTTCTGACCCTTTTGACCTTTATCACCAGATGGGCCTAAGCCCCCTTTCTGACCTTTGTCTCCAGAGCCGCCTCCAGGACCTTTTGAGCCCTTGGCACCTGATAGCCCTTTAAAGCCAGGCTCACCAATTAGGTGTGGGAAGTTATCAGGTTGAAAGTTTGCATCCGTTAGCACCTGATTACCAGCAACAAGTATATTGTAGTAATTAGCCATTTATTATTTGTATTTCATTAAGAAGGTAATTGTCCTTCTATGTTTGTTATTTTTGCATCTAACTCTTTAATTGCTTCAATTAATACAGCTGAGATCTTATTATAGTCAACACCTAAGAAGTCATCTTCACCCTCTTCTACGGTAATGTCTGGTAATCTAAATACCAGTTCAGGGAATTGCGCCTGTACTTCATCTGCAATTACACCATATCTAGGAGCAGTACCCATACCGTATGATTTAGCAAAATCATTTGGGTTCCATATAACACCTCTAATAGCGTTGATTTTTGTTAATGTATTCCCAATCGGACCTTCAATAGTCTTTAATCTAGCATCCGAAGACCCTGGAGGACCTTGGAAACCTTGTGCACCCTTCTGGCCTTTTTGACCTTTTGGACCAGTTGGACCAGTACCACCAGATGGACCCTGTGGACCAGTTGGACCGGTAGTACCTTTAGCACCTTGTGGGCCAGTTGGACCAGTGTTACCTTTCGCACCAGTTGGACCAGTATTACCTTTAGCACCTTGTGGACCAGCAGGACCAGTATTACCTTTTGCACCTTGTGGGCCAGTTGGACCAGTGTTACCTTTCGCACCTTGTGGACCAGTTGGACCAGTGTTACCTTTTGCACCACCAGGACCTTGTGGACCAGTGTTACCTTTTGCACCACCAGGACCTTGTGGACCAGTGTTACCTTTTGCACCACCAGGACCTTGTGGACCAGTGTTACCTTTTGCACCACCAGGACCGGTGTTACCCTTTGGACCAGTCGGACCTTGTGGACCTTGTGAACCAGTACTACCTTTAGGGCCTTTAGCACCAGTTGGACCTTGTGGACCCTGTGGACCGATGGCACCCTTCTGACCTTTTGGACCAGTTGGACCAGTATCACCCTTTGGACCTGTTGCTCCCTTTGCACCAGCAGGACCCTGGTTACCTTTAGCACCTTGTGGACCAGTATTACCTTTAGGGCCTTTAGCACCTTGTGGACCTTTTGCACCCTGTGGACCTTTAGCACCTTGTGGACCAGTATTACCTTTAGGGCCTTTAGCACCTTGTGGACCAGTTGGACCCAATCCACCTTGAGGACCTTTAGAACCCTGTGGACCAGTTGGACCTGTTGCACCCTTCTGACCTTTTGGACCAGTAGGACCAGTATTACCTTTTGGACCAGTTGCTCCCTTTGCACCAGCAGGACCCTGGTCACCCTGTGGACCAGTTGCACCAGTATCACCTTTTGGACCTGTTGCACCCTGTGGGCCTTTAGCACCAGTTGGACCAGTATTACCTAATGGACCTTTAGCACCTTGTGGACCAGTTGGACCCAATGCACCTTGTGGACCTTTTGCTCCTTGTGGACCAGTAGGACCTGTTGCACCCTTCTGACCTTTAGGACCAGTTGGACCAGTATTACCTTTTGGACCAGTTGCTCCCTTTGCACCAGCAGGACCCTGGTCACCTTGCGCACCCTGTGCACCAGTATCACCTTTTGGACCTGTTGCACCCTGTGGGCCTTTAGCACCAGTTGGACCAGTATTACCTAATGGACCTTTAGCACCTTGTGGACCCTGTGGACCTTGTGCACCTTGTGGACCTTTAACACCTTGTGGACCCTGTGGACCTGTTGCACCCTTCTGACCTTTAGGACCAGTTGGACCAGTGTTACCTTTTGAACCAGTTGCTCCTTTTAGACCAGCAGGACCGGTGTCACCCTGTGCACCCTGTGCACCAATATCACCTTTTGGACCTGTTCCACCCTTCTGACCTTTAGGACCAGTTGGACCAGTATTACCTAATGGACCTTTAGCACCTTGTGGACCTTGTGGACCAGTTGGACCAGTTACACCTTTTTGACCTTGTGGACCTTGTGGACCTGTTGCACCCTTCTGACCTTTAGGACCAGTTGGACCAGTATTACCTTTAACACCTTGTGGACCTTTTGCACCAGTAGGACCAGTATTACCTTTAGCACCTTGTGCACCAGTTGCACCCTGTGGGCCAACTGCACCAGTATCACCTTTTGGACCTATATCACCTTGTGCTCCAGTTGGACCAGTTGGACCCTGTGGACCTTGTGAGCCCTGTCCACCTTGAGGACCTTTAGCACCTTGTGGACCCTGTGGACCTGTTGCACCCTTCTGACCTTTCGGACCAGTTGCACCAGTATCACCCTTTGGACCAGTGTTACCTTTTGCACCAGCAGGACCCTGGTCACCTTGAATACCTTGAGCACCAATATCACCTTTTGGACCTTGTCCACCCTGTGGACCTTTCAAACCTTCTGGGCCTATTTCACCTTTTTGACCCTTTGGACCAGTTGCACCTTGTGGACCTTTAGAACCTTGTGGACCCTGTAGACCAATGACACCTTGTGGACCTTTAGCACCTTGTGGACCCTGTGGACCAATGGCACCTTTCTGACCCTTTGGACCAGTTGGACCAGTTGGACCTAAGTCACCCTGAAGACCTTGTGGACCTTGAGCACCTTGAGGACCTTTAACACCTTGTGCGCCTGTATCTCCAGTACCACCTTTTTGACCCTTAGGTCCTGCAGGACCAGTATCACCTTTAGCACCTTGAGCACCTCCATCACCCTTTGGACCTTGAGCACCTTGGTCACCTTGTGGACCTACATCACCAACAGAACCCTGATCTCCTTGTAAACCTTGAGGTCCTATTGGACCTGTTCCACCCTGTGGACCTTTAACTCCCGTTACACCTTGTGGGCCTTTAGCTCCTTTTTGTCCTTTTTCACCAGTATCACCAGTATTACCTTTTGTACCCTTTGGTCCTTGTAGACCAATAACACCAGTGTCACCCTTTTGACCTTGCGGTCCAGTTGAACCTATATTACCTGTTATACCTTTTTGACCTTTTGCACCATCTACACCTGGTGTACCAGTCGTTCCTTTTTGTCCTTTTTGTCCTTTTTCACCAGCATCACCTCCAGCACCTCCAGTACCTTTAGAACCTGGTTCACCTTTAGCACCTGTTGCACCAACATCACCTGCTGCACCTGCTGCTCCTTTTTGACCTTGGTCTCCACCGACACCTTTTTGCCCTTTTTCACCCGTATCACCCTTTGAGCCTGTGTCACCGGTATCACCTTGTGGACCTCTCATGGCAGTATATAGTGTAGGGTCGAAGTTACCTGCGTGAAGAATCACAGATCCTTGTATAGTAGCTCCTGCTTTTAAATTTGCCATTTGTTAATTTTTGTTTTTATATTTATATGTTATATATCAATTTCTTTATATTATGGTATGTTCTCTGTAAAGTCCCAGAACCAAACATCACCATTATCGTCAATGTTCATAGGATCTATTTCAATTAAGAATGGGTACATAAACTCTGCCCATAAATCTGTACCACTGTATTGTTCTACTCTTACCTCTGGTCTTACTGATGTAGTAGCAGTGGTCATACCACATACATAACCTGCTTGAAGCGATGTAATACCATATCCTGTAATACCAGACATACATACATCTGGGGTCACAGCATCTCCGTGTTCAAAATGTCCGGCCCATTTAGCCCAATAATTCTCTGCCCATGCTGTTCTTTCTAATGAAGTCATCCATGAAGGTAAATAAAAACCTGTTATCAACTTCCAATTTTGTCTTTGTGCATCTATATCAAAATTTGCAGCGTAAATAGACTGTTGTGCGTTTTCACCATCTGCAATAAGTGTACCTGCACTATTGTAACTCGATAAAGCTGAACCACCTGAATTATAGATGTGACCTACCATAGAAATTCTATTTGGAGCTAATGTTGTATTAGTATGGTCATTTTGTCTTACTCTAACCCAAACACCAGACATATACACTTTAGTGTGGTCTACTTCAGTTTTGCTACTTCCAAAATATTGAGAAGATGAATGGTTTGATGTAGCACCATGAGCCTCTTTAATCCAACCATATTTTTGTGCGTCATCAGTATGTGAACCTCCTCCTGAAATAGAACCTACAAATTCTCTATCAAAAAACTGAATCCAGTTATATGTACCTTGTAGATAATTAGCATTAGATCCGTTTCTATATTGATAACTCGCAGGTATTGTTGAACCAATTGCAGTATTACTAAAGTCTGAACTATAACTGGTAGATTGTCCTATTAAGTTTCTATCACCATTCCAGAATGAATAAAACTGTGTAGGATCTCCTGATCTAAACGGACCTGGAGACTCTTCTAAATTTCTACCATTCAAATGATATTTATGAACAGCAGCGTCTCTCTGTTGATCTGGATTGAACCCAGCTTTAAATACCTGTAAGTTTTTAACATCACATGTATTATATCCTACACCAATACCAGAACCTTGAGATGCTCTTAGTTTAATTTTAAGCCTTGTATCAGAAGTGGTCGCTTGTCTCTTCATGATTAACTCCTGTTTGTGCCATCCATCTACTGTTTGAGCTATTGGAGTACTAGAACTACCGGTTGATGTATTACTGACTGTTTGTATGTTGGTACCTGTGCTTTGAGATTCTTCTACTAGTTCTACATAAACATTTCCGCCAAATGCTCTAGCACCTTGGCCTATTCTTTGTTCCCAAGTAGCTCTAATATATTCATTTGTACCTACATTATATCTACCTGATAAACTCCAATTTACCTGCCTTTCGGTTGTACCACTTATATCTAAACCTGCAGATCCAGCACCAATACCTGAAGATAATTCTTCTCCATAACCAGCATGGCCGATAGCGGTACTATCATGTTCTATAACTAACTCAGAGAAAGCAGGTAAGTGATTACTACCTGTACCTGCAAGAACCTCAGAGATGTAGCCTATGCTATTTATATTAGTTCCTATTGCAGCATAAGAGTGTTGTGTTACCGTTGAAGAAGTACCTTTAGTGACTACAAATCTCCATGATTTATTATAGTTTCGCATCGCGTCGTTTAATGAAGCTGAACTTACACAACCTTCACCACTTACTATAGCATATATACAATCACCATAAGTGTTTTGATGTATTAAATCTATATCACTTGCTAGATTGTCCATCTCTGTAGTGTCTACAGCATACTCAACCGCTGAAACTAATCTAATACCTGGACTTGTTGTTCCACCATTATAGCTATTTTGATTATCGTAGTATGAAAACCTTAATAACCAAAAACCTGTATTAATACTAAATTGATTATATCCAAAGGTAGAATTATATGTAACTCCAGGATAGTAGCCAGTACCTGACTTACTATTTGGAACCCATCTAACATAACCACCTTTGACTGCATTAGAAGAAGTATTAGATCTACCCTGGACTTCTAACCAAGTATCTGTATAACTTCCGCCGGCTGCGAATCTTTCGTGATTTACCTCCCTATATTTTGTTAAGTCTAAACTCATTTATCTATATCATTAATTCGGATTAAAACTGGAATCTCATTGTTGTTCCGTCACTGGTTAAATATCCGCCATTCTTAAAATGGAACTCATCAGTTCTAATCTTTGAATCGACATGTAACCTACCATCCGTAGTTAATGACATAGCCCCAGCAGCAGCATTTTGTTCATCGTTTTGCCATTTCCAACCTTGGTTTGCATTAGCATCCATGGTGAATGTAGTAGCGCTGTCGTTCAAATAACCATACGTTTGACTAGCTAACATACCAAATGCGTATGTCACACTAGTACCGTATAATCTAAATTTATTTGCACTAAACTCTTGTCTAGTCGAGTAATAAGTAGCATTAGTTATCTGCCCAGCAGGGGAAGAGTTTAATGTTAAAGTAGCACCATCGAAAGTTAATCCAGATTCACCTTGGAATGGTGTAGATGAATTACCTGTCATGGTAACTACATAGTTATTGGTATTGCCTGAGTTAATTGAAACTGCAGCATCTGCACCATCATTACCTGAAGTACCTGAAGAACCTGAATTACCAGATGTGCCTGAAGTACCAGATGTACCAGAAGTTCCTGATGTACCAGAAGTTCCTGATGTACCAGAAGTTCCGTCTGCACCATCATTACCAGATGTGCCTGAAGTACCAGAAGTTCCTGATGTACCTGAAGTACCGTCTGCACCGTCATTACCAGATGTACCAGAAGTTCCTGTTGTACCAGAAGTTCCAGACGTACCAGAAGTTCCTGTTGTACCAGAAGTACCAGCTGTACCAGACGTACCAGAAGTTCCTGAAGTACCAGATGTGCCTGAAGTACCAGATGTACCGGATGCACCAGTATCACCTTTATCACCTTTATCACCAGTTGCAACTAATGAAATTACAATATCGTCACTATTTGAGAATGGTGCAGCCGCAGATGAACCTACATTTGATAGATCAAGTAATCTCCACCATGCGCCCTCATCTACTAAATCACCGATTGCAAATAATAAGTATTCGTCGGTATTGAATTTTTTAGAAATTCTAATATGTGCCTTAATACCAGATGTTACTGCATCTAATGTTGTAAAGAATGACTCTATACTACCGCCAGCATCATCAGTTTGGCTTAGATAAATTTGAGTTGCATCTCTCTGTGTTCCAAAGTTATCTAATCTTAATACACCTGCATTTGGTTGAGAAGCAGATGTTGAATTTGAAATTGTATAATCAAACGATGCACCACCAAAGTTACCATCTTTACCTGAAGTACCAGCTGTACCTGAACTACCAGATGTACCTGAAGTTCCCGTTGTACCTGATGTACCTGAAGTAGCTGATGTACCTGATGTACCTGAAGTTCCAGTTGTACCTGATGTACCTGAAGTTCCAGTTGTACCTGATGTACCTGAAGTTCCGTCTACTGCACTAGTTCCAGATGTACCTGAAGTACCATCCACCGCGCTAGTTCCTGAAGTACCTGATGTACCATCTACCGCACTTGTTCCTGAGGTCCCGGATGTACCATCAACTGCGCTAGTTCCTGAAGTACCGGATGTACCTGAAGTACCATCTACTGCACTTGTTCCTGAAGTACCAGAAGTTCCGTCAGCACCATCATTACCTGAAGTACCTGAAGTACCTGTTGTACCAGAAGTACCAGAAGTTCCGTCAGCACCATCGTTACCTGAAGTACCAGAAGTACCTGAAGTACCATCAGCACCTGTTAAACCTGAAGAACCAGATGTACCTGAAGTTCCGTCAGCACCATCGTTACCAGATGTACCAGATGTGCCTGAAGTACCATCTACCGCACTAGTTCCTGAAGTACCAGAAGTTCCATCAGCACCATCGTTACCAGATGTACCAGATGTTCCTGTTGTACCAGATGTACCTGAAGTACCTGTTGTACCAGAAGTACCTGAAGTACCATCAACACCTGATGTACCAGATGTACCAGATGTACCATCTAAGGGAGCGGATTGGTTTTCCCATTTACCATTACTGGTGTTATATGCTAAATAATCGCCATTTTGAGGACTATTTAGTAAAAAATCCTGTATTTGTTTTAATTTTAGTCTAGACATTTAATACCGTTTGTATTTTTTACGCGTTATATTATATATCCCCATCCCTTTCGGTTTGAGTTAGATTTCAAGGCCTATAAGTTAAAATATTTATGCCTTATATAAATTTGTTTCCCAATCATAATCCAAGCTTAAATTATGTTCATTTTTACCGGACATTAAATTGTACAATAACTTTCCATAAGTATCTATTAAACCATCATTAAAGACTGTGTATCTTGTTAAAACTTCTTCATTCCTCTTATTGTATTCATCGATATTCTTATCATGGTTTTCTATAACCCATTGTAATTGATCTGCGCCTTTATGTATTTCAAAATCTGGATAATAATATCCCGCATCTTTAATCATATCTGCGTTATGTATTAAAGGGAATTGTAAATACATTACATCTAAATATGCATAATTAAGAGGGTTTTCCCATTGGTGTGATAAAACAATATCTGTGAATTGAGCTAATAAGTAGTGGATAGGAAATCTATGTTGAACTTGTAGCCTCCCGGTATTGTCTTTATTTTTGCCTTGTGTTAAATGTAGTTTAGCTACAAACTTTTTCCAATATGCATTTTTATACAGTCTTGCAGCGCTCACTATATGTAGTTTATTAAAATCCCCGCCTCTATCCAATACTTCCTCTGCTATAAGCATAGGTATCATACTAAACTTTACTACATTTAAGTTAGGTTCAAATACAGTTAACCTTAAATCACCAGGCTTTTTTCCTGGTATGTAAATTGGCAACTGCTCTAGAGTAGGAACTACATTACCATTTTCATCAACAGCGTCTTTACTATATAAAGTATCTACCTCATCAATAAACATAGGGTCCCATACAAAAGGAACAGGCATTACTTTATTTCTAGGTAATCTATGAGTTACTGCGTAATAGTCATGATTTTGATAGCCTTGTTGTGGAACATACCACACCTCATCTATGTTTTGATTAAATGTTACGCCGTTTTTAACCTCGTCGCCTTCTCTGTGTATCATGTACTCCATATCAATAACATAATTGTTACCACATGCGTACTTTACTACACGTTTGTTTTTACCAGAAGACTTAAATTCATCAACTAAATCAGGACCGATCGCAATACCCAATAAAAATAAAACATCCATGTTCTTATATTTTTTAAAGAAATCATAGCATGGATATGTTTCAGCATCCCAAGTTAAGTATTCGTTATCTAATTTACCTGTAATTTTATTTCTAGGTATTACTTTATTAGTGTCTAACAAGTATACATCATGTCCTAATTTTTGTAAAGTCTTTTGTAAAAAAATGGCATTCATTTTAATACCATTAATCCACATACTTTCTTTTTCTTTACGTATGCCTAGTGTTATGCCTATTCTCATTTCATGTGAAGTTATTTATAGTTTATATATCTAAATAAAAAAAGGGCCCCAAAAAATGGGGCCCTTTAAATTGCTATAAATTAGCGTACTTGTAAACTAAATGATTAGTCTCTAATGTACTTGAATTCAACAACGTCACTAGCTTCAAGCTGGTAACCTAATTGAGCTTCAGTAAGAGTCCAACTAGTTGCATTGTTAACTCTAACAGCGTTGTGGTCAACACCTAAGCCGTTAACTTTCACCCATACTAAGTTAGCTTCCATCTCAGTAGTGTTATTACCTTCGATAGGAATTGCTAAGTCAAATATAAATGTTTGAGCAGCTTCAGTTACGTTATCACCACCAGCAGCACCTGTTGTATCTAGTACACCAGTTGTAGCACCGTTACCAGATATTAAACCTGTAGCAGTTAAGTGGATATACGCTTCTTTAGCGAAACCGTTTAATGCAGTTTCTAAAGATGTAATCTCACTTCCAGTTGCTGAAATCTCAGATGATAAGTCAGAAGATACGCCGTCAATGTACGTGTCTATTGAAATAACTTCAGAGTTGGTAGTTGAAATCTCAGACGATAAAGCGTTAGAGATAACTACGTCTAGTGAATCACCAGAAGAAATTAATACTTCTAATGAAGTTACTTCAGAGTTAGTAGTTGAAATCTCAGTCGATAAAGCGTCAGAAATAGCTGTAACCGCTGCGTCACCACCAACAGATGCTAATACAGCATCGATCGATGTTACGTCAGAGTTAGTAGCAGAAATCTCAGAAGATAATGCAGCTGAAAGAACAACATCCGAAGAAGTGTTATTAGATATTGCAGTATCGATAGAAGCTAATGCAGTGGTTAATGCACCACCATCAGCAGTATCTAAACTGTCAACATAAGAAATAACTTCAGAGAATTGATCTAGGTCAGTAGTTGAACCTGATAAGATAGCGTCAATTCTACCTTTTTCAGTTGCAATCTCACTAGAAAGTTCTGTATCAACAGAATCTCTTGCATCTTCCTCATTAGAAACTCTTAAGTCAATAGAAGCTACGTCAGAGTTAGTAGAAGAAATCTCAACTGATAACGCGTCAGAAACTGCACCTAAGTCCGTGTTTGTCGCTTTAGTAGCTAGTACAACGTCAATAGAAGCAACATCAGAGTTAGTAGAAGAAATCTCAGTCGATAAAGCGTCAGAGACAGCAACTACGTCATCTTCTGCATTAGAAACTCTTACGTCAATAGATGTAACTTCTGAGTTAGTAGTTGAAATCTCAACCGATAAAGCATCAGATACATTATTAACAGCAGTAGCTCCACCAACAGATGCTAATACAGCATCAATAGATGTCACGTCAGAGTTAGTAGAAGAAACTTCACTAGATAAGTCAGTAGAAATTTGAGTGATGATTGACGCATTTTGATCTGCATCGTTATCAATCAAGTTCTGAACAGCACTAGAAAAATCGCTAATTTGTTTTACTTTTAATCTTGCCATGTTAATGTTTATTATATTTAGGCCTAAAGCACGTTATTGTGCTCTCATGTTTATATATTTGCAGCCGCGATACTTTTATGGCCGGAAATGCTAAATTTATTAGTAATATGATAGTATTTTTGTGTTTAAATAAAAAAAGCCGCAAAAGCGGCTTTTTTATATTTGTAAATTTTTATTAGACATCAAAGGAAGATGCTAGATATTGAATTTCTAAATCATCCGTGGGATCTAATTCGTAACCTGCAACAGAACCTACCCAATACAATACATCGTTTGCTGTAATGTCTGCAATGGCTCTAGCGGTTGTACCACCATCGGCTGAGAAATAACATGGCTTATCTTTTGCGCCATCACCTATATCACACTGTAGACCATTTACTCTAATAGTAACATCACTATCTTCAAATGGAGTATAAGTGATTGCACCTCCAGATGAATCTCCGTCTGCAGTAGTTGTTAATGGTGTAATCTCTTCTTTGTAAGTTACGCCAGTTGCTTCTACAGCGCCACCTTCGCTCTCAATTAAGAGTAGGTATGGCACTCTACCATTTTTAGATGAAGTAACACCAGATTGGTTAATATAACCACCTGCTAAAGGAGTACCATCAATTTCAATTGCACCACCAGAAGCTCTAGTTAGTGTTAATGTAGAAGCTCCTAAAGCTGCTGTTGTTGTTAAACCAGTTGAGCCACCTGAACCAACTACATTACCACCAAACGCATCTGCAGCAACGTTAGTTAAGAATATACCTGTTGCAGCACCTGTTGTTGTGATTTGAATAGCCTGCCCATTATGATCTGTTGAATTATATAGTTCAGCAACTAGATCTAAGCTGCCGGCAGTAATTGCGGCTTGGAATTCTGCTAAGATTGCGTCCGGAGACATAATGTCATAATCAGCACCAAAAAGATCTACTACTAGGTCTGGGCTATCAAATGTAATTGTTTGAGGTGCGTTAACACCATCACCAATAGTGATCGATGCATAACTAGCAGGAGTACTTCCTGCAGAACCAATAGGAATAAACATATCATGGTTAGCCCAAGTATCTGGATATAACATTGTGTTACCCTCTGCATTTACTTGACCTGGAGCCTGAGTAATTGCAGCGGTTACATTAGTTTGTGCAGAGAATGTATTTAGTAAATCCTTAAACGCTGCTGTATCTGCTACAGAATCACCGTTAGGACCGTCAAATACAGTAATACCATTAACTGTTATGAAATCACCAGCACCTGGATTTGTTGCAGATACAATGTTTACTGTAGTAGCAATCTTAGAGTTTAAGTGCATAAACACTGCTTTACCACCGGTTGCTGTTGTAATCTCACCTGGATTAGAAACGTCAGTATAGTAAACAGAAGCAGGATTACCAGATAAAGCCTCAGCGTCTGAATAATCTCTAACAATGTCGTTAAATGGTTTTACAAAAACATCTTTACCACCTCTATAAACATCAACAACAATACCTACTTTAATATCCGCTGCACCTACAGTACCGAATTTAACAAGATTACCGTTAGTGTCTACAGTTGCAACATCTCCTTTTTCTAGATTTGTAGCAATGTTGTGTGTAAATTTAATTCTGTCATCTCTTTCATTTAAGCTAAATCTAGAGTTAACTCTTTGTAAAGCTTGTACACCAAATGGTGAGCCAGCAAAAACAGGTTCACCTTCCGGATTTAAAGAGAAGATTTTTACACCTTCATTAATAGACATCGTATTGGCTCCATTTAGCCTATAAGACATCATATCAATATCCTCAACTACACAAGTAAAACCCGCAGCATCTTTTGCTGATATAGAAACGATCTTAACAATAGTAAAGCCATCTCCATTAGAGATAAACATACCTTCTTCCACATCTAGGCCATTATATATGTTAGCCTCTCTAGTACTAGAGTCTGAGTGGTTTTGACCAGCGATACTACCGATTACCACATCGTAAGTTAAGTATTGTGCTGACAGACCTAAGCCATCATTTTCGCCATATAGGTCTTTTCCAGTCCATCCACTTACTGAACCGCTTAATGTTATCGGAGTTAATGTTGCCATATTTAATTTTTAATTATTTTATTAAAATGAGAATAACAGGTATACGTGCGCCTCTCTAGCAGGGAACGGCTTTCTTACGTAATCTACATTCGCTTTTGTTAAATCTATTTTTATAGTGTTTCCATTAAATCCTGTAAAAATGTTACCTTCGTAAATATTTCCACTAGTATTAGTCATGGTTACATTACTAATTAGATATGATTTATCGTCACCACCACCATTTAAGTGTGTGATTTTATATTCGTCAGTTACCATGTTTGCTGCAAATGCTACAATTGAATGTGGAGCTCTTGTTTCACCTGCAAAAGTAAATTCAGCAAACTTCTCACCGTTACCACCAGATGAAGTGCCAGTTGTAACGTTGTCTGTTGTGAAAGTTCCATCGGCTGGTGGATCTTGCATTGTGATTGTAGTAATGTCTTCAGCTGCGTCGAAATCAACTTTAGCTAAATACATTACACCACTGCCGCCACCTCCGACTGCTGCACCCCATTCAACATCATAATCTGTACCTGAAGCTTTAACAAGCGCTTGACCTTCTGTACCACCCGCAGGAACACCAGAACCATCTGCACCATCTGCACCTGAAGTACCTGAAGTACCAGATGTACCATCTGCACCGTCATTACCATCTGAACCATCAGATCCATTTATACCAGAAGTACCTGAAGTACCATCGTTACCGTTAACGCCATCGTTACCGTCAACACCTGAAGTACCTGAAGTACCATCGTTACCGTCATTACCAGCAGGACCTTGGTTTCCATCAACACCTGAAGTACCTGAAGTACCATCGTTACCGTCTACACCATCAGATCCATTTATACCTGAAGTACCTGAAGTACCATCGTTACCAGCAGGACCAGCAGGACCTGGGATGTTTGAAACACCATCGACACCTGAAGTACCTGATGTACCGTCGTTACCATCAGCACCTGAAGTACCTGAAGTACCATCTGCACCTGCATCACCAGCAGCACCGTCGACACCAGATGTACCTGAAGTACCATCGTTACCGTCGTTACCATCTACACCTGAAGTACCTGAAGTACCATCAGCACCTGCATCACCAGTAGGACCAGCAGGACCTGGGATGTTTGAAACACCATCGACACCAGATGTACCCGATGTACCATCGTTACCAGCAGGACCAGCTTGACCTGGAGCACCGTTTACGCCAGATGTACCTGAAGTACCATCCACACCGTCATTACCAGCAGCGCCATCAGCACCAGATGTACCAGATGTACCGTCATTACCGTTTAAGCCAGATGTACCTGAAGTACCAGCAGCACCGTCGTTACCGTCTACACCTGAAGTACCAGCAACACCATCGTTACCGTCTACACCTGAAGTACCAGATGTACCGTCGTTACCATTTAAACCAGCAGGACCAGGAGCACCTTCTGCACCTTGACCGCCAGGAGCACCGTCTACACCAGAAGTACCTGATGTACCAGCAGCACCATCAATACCTGAAGTACCAGATGTACCATCATTACCAGGAGCACCTGCGTTACCAGGAGCACCTTGTTGACCATCTACACCAGAAGTACCTGATGTACCAGTAGCACCATCAATACCTGAAGTACCAGATGTACCATCATTACCAGGAGCACCTGCGTTACCAGGAAGACCTTGAGCACCATCAGTACCCGAAGTACCAGATGTACCGTCAGCACCGTCGCCACCTAAAACACCGTCTTGACCAGCAGGACCTTCAGGACCCTCAGCACCAGGAGCACCAGGAGCACCAGCAGGACCAGTAGGACCAACAGCACCATCGACACCAGATGTACCTGAAGTACCATCGTTACCATCAGCACCTGCAATACCGTTTGCACCAGCAGGACCAGGAGCACCTTGTGCACCAGTAGGACCTTCTGGACCTTGAGCACCAGCAGGACCTTCTGGACCTTGACCACCAGGAGCACCGTCTAAACCTGAAGTACCTGAAGTACCATCATTACCGTTAACACCATCAATACCAGATGTACCTGAAGTACCATCGTTACCATTAACGCCGTCAATACCTGAAGTACCTGAAGTACCTGAAGTAGTTGCAGACTCAGATAGAGCAATAGTTATCTCATCTTGGCCTGGGCCTAGGTTAGCATTTATACCACCTGTGAATTTTAGTTTATGAAGACCATCAACTGGAGCAAGTTCGTTAACTGTTACAGTAATACCTGTATCTGCATCGAACTCTTCTCTTGAGAAGAAAGTCTCATAGAATAAGCCAAAGCTATCACCATCAGCGATTGAATAAGTTTCACCTGGAGTAGTAGAGTTAGCTTCATATTGTACTGTTACCTCTAATGCATCGTCATCGTCTGAGCTATTAGGAGCTAATGGGTCAGCATTTAATATATCTAGTCTAGTATAAGATACTAGTTTGAATACAGAGTATTCGCTATTGTTTCTTGTGTTTGTAAAGAAGATATTTGACTTTAAACCATCTTGATCTAATCTTTCTTCTAATAAGTTTTCGAAATACTTGTTTCTAACACCTTTATCGTCTTTTAACGCGATTTTGAATTTAGTTACCTGAGAAGGTAGAGCTGCGTTGAAAATGATTTGACCTTGAGAAGGATTGTTGTTAGCATAATAAGTATTGTTTGCGCCTGCAACAGAGTAAACTGTTGAAGGTACACCATATCTTGATGCTACGATTTCACCGATTTGATCTCCGGCATCGTATACGTTACCTAACTTTAAAATAGGTAGTGTTACTTCACTGATACCTTCTGTTACTTTAAATCTTACCCAACATTCACCGTTGATATTATTATCATTTAACGGTAAAGCTGCTGTCTCGGATGCGGATAGTGAAATACTAACCTGGTTCATCTGGTCGCTATTAGCAGTACCGTATGTTAGTGTGTTTGCTGATTTAGACTCTGTTTTAAAGATTTGGTTATCAGTGTTCACATACTCGGCTATTACTTCTGTAATTGCACCGATGTTAATTGCATTTCCTACATAGTCTTTATGTAAAGAAATTGTAATGCTCGCTTGTTGACCTCTGATTATATTAATATATTCAGCTGAAACTGCGATAATTCCTGATGAGTTTACACTTGGCATAATTATTGTCTAATTTTTTTATTGCTTGTATTATATATCAACGTTAAAACGCGTAGTCTCTATGTAGGAGCGAAAAAACTGCACTATTAACTACAGTAATTGCATGGCCCTCTAGTCTCGTGTGATTTTTTAGATCTGCTTTGATTAAAATCCTATCAGATTTTTTATCCGTTAGCTCTTCTAATATTTTAATGTACTCTTTTTGTTCAAACGTTTCTGTTTTAATATGCTGCATTTTAAAGTCCTTCCAGGACATCATATAATTTTTACTTGGTTTATTAAAAAAGTAAACATGCAGCTTGGAATCAGGTGTGGTTATGAACACAAAACCACCTGATAAAAAATATTTCTTATCACCTATATAAGAACACTTGAGTCCGTCTTCAATCCATCGCCATTCTTTTCTACATTTATCATGAAGCTCTTCGAACTTATCAATTGCCTGCTCATATATAGCGTCTACAATCTCATCCGTTTCTAAATCTTCTTTACTTGTAAATACTAACTCTAGATCTTCAAAGGGGAAACCCATGAACTCAATACTAGGTACAGTTTCTGTTTGCTTTATAGCATCATACCTATATAAGTAGTCTAAAGTATCATCTATTTCCCACAGCGCTCCCATCAATGAGTGTGGAATCATTGCATCTAATTCCTTTACTCTTTGTAAGAATTTGTAGGTCTTGTACTCTATGTCATGAGGACCATCGGAAATCCAAGTAGGTGTGTTCAATTTGTTCATTGTAAAAAGTAATTAATAAATTATTTATTCGCATTACTTTACTACAATGACTATTTAAGACATAAATATTTTTTCATAATCCTTGATTAGTCTCAAGGCAACCAGTTCGGCCTGTTCTAAACTGTACCGAACTCTATTGTACTTTGGAATGTCAATTATATTTTCTTTAGACCATCTATTAGGTTTATGCATGATGAAGAATTTAGATCTTCCTCGATGGTCTAGTTTTTGAACGATGATTATCTTCTTTGTGTATTTAGGATTTAATAGCTGTCTTTCTCTCCTAGTCACCTTTTCCCGAGTTATTGAGTTTAACAATATCGGAAGATTCTTTCTGTAAGCTGTTTATTGTTTCGTTGGTAGTTAATCCCCATTGTAGAATAAACCAGCTCATTTCTTGTTGGGCGCTTTTCTTGCCCATTCTTAGCTTCTTTCTGAGAATTTCAACACCAGTCTCCATAAAAATCTTTTCATCTTCTCTAGTGGTATTGTATTTCATATACCATTCAGGATCGCCTACTACATCTTCATAAGTTTTACCATGTGGTTTAAGTTGAAGATTAACTAGCTCTTTAAAAACTTCTTTGGTCTTGTCTCTTTTAGTACTCATTTTTTCTGAGATTTAATAATTTCATCAATGATGCCATACTTGATTGCTTCGTCGGCGTTGAGCCAGAAATCACGTTGAGCATCAGCTTTTACTTGTTCCGGTTCCTTATCACAATATGAACCCAATAAGACAAATAGTTCATCATTTAATTTTTGCCATTCTTTCCAATCGATTTCTGCATCTTGGATATTACCTCTGAATCCTCCCGAGGATTGGTGTAACATTGTTTGTGAATGTCTTAATGAAGACCTTTTGCCTTTTGTTCCTGCGCCCAATAGTACTGAACCCATTGACGCTGCCATTCCTGTATTGATAGTTCTAATATCGTTAGGAATATATTCCATCACATCTACCATTGATAAACCGGATTTTACAGAACCTCCAGGTGAATCGATGTGCATGGTTATATCTTCCCCTCCAGTTGAAGACAAGAACATTAACTGTGCTTGTACAATTGTAGACATGTTATCGTTAACTGGTCCTGCGACCCACAATAATCTATCTACCATCAATCTAGAGAAGATGTCCATTTGAGTCATACGCATTTCTCTTTCCTCTAGAATATAGGGTGTTAAAGAGTTTTGCTTCTTATATATGTCTAACGCATTAGAGCTTACATTATGCTCTGATTGTGCGTATCTCTCAAATTCTTTTTCTTTGGGGAAGTAATTCATAGTTGTTTCGTCATTTGTTTGATTAGATCGCAAGTTTCAAATTCTTCGATCTGCTCAAAATACTTAATTGCTTTATTTAAACTTTTTCTATAACCAGTTCTCGGTAGAGTCATTTCATATTTAACTCCTTCATCGTCGACCAATATAGCCAACATTTCAGACGTTTCCCTTCCTTCTAATCTATCTAATATAAACTCAACTATTCGTCTAAAGAAAATATCGTATTTTGACATTAGAAGTTTATCGAAATCAGCTTCTAATATCTTTGGGTCGATGTGTATTTCCGGAACTTTATTATCCATTGGTTACAAAGTATTTATCAAGAATAGCTTTGTAGTCTTCTTTTGTGCCGATTTCTGCGTTATCAATACTATCATCAATCTCTTTGATAAATGTGATTGCAGTGTCAGTTAAAAATACTTTCTCGCCGTCATATCCTAAGAATGGTTCTTTAAGTATAAATGTAGACTCGGCTGTTGGTGCAACTTCTTCAAATCTAATTTCACTAGCTAAATCAAAATGTCTTTCATAGAAATGTAGGTTATCAGCATAGTGATAATACATACCTAATTCTAAATCAGGGTAAGTCTCTTTTAGTTTAAGATAAACTGATTGTTGTAGGAATGAAAAGAATGGAGCGTCAAATGTAAGACCATAGAAAATATCATTAGATCTCATTTGAATCTTCATGTGTAATGCATTGTTTCTAATAAAGAAGTTTGCGTACATTGTACAGACAAAATCTTTATTGCCTTCAAACTGAAATTTAGGTTGGTTAAAGAACATGATTGCTTGTCTACTGTTTTTATCAGCAACAAGTGAATCAACAACCCAACCAAATTGTTTAGTGTTAAAAACTAAAGAACCGTAGTTTGAGTTAATTTCGTTTGAATTTGGATTTGTAATATGTGACCAGAAGTTAGAGAACGCTCCAATATAATTTACATCTCTATCTTGTTTTAAATACCATGCTAGTTCACCTGCTAAGTATTTCCAATTAAACTTTCTTTGTGGAAAATTAGCGATAGGTTGTTTTGGGTCAATAACAAAATCTGTTAAAATGGCTTCTTTTACTTTCATATCTCTAGGCTGAGATGTGGTGCCATGTTCGTTAATATGATTTATGATATTGATAAATGTCTGTGAAAAACTCATATTCGTAATTTAAAAATTGAACTTTGATACTTATATGGTGAAATACAGAAAGGTTTACTTAATGTTAAGCTTATTCTCTTTTCTATCTTTAGAGATTGTATAAGTCTTACCCTCTTTAATTTTACCATCTAAGATTGCATCAGCTACAGCGTCTTCAACATATTTTTGAATTGCTCTCTTAATAGGCCTTGCACCGTAAGCTGGATCGTAACCTTCTTTTGCTAAGAATTCCTTTGTTGGTTTGCTGAATTTAAACGTGTAACCTTGTAAGCCCATTCTTTCGATAAACTTACTCAACTCAATATCTACGATTGCAAGAACATGTTCTGTTTGTAGTTGGTCAAATACAATAATATCGTCTAATCTATTTAAGAATTCTGGGCTAAATTTATTCTTAAGTTCTTTCTTGATAATACCATCCATCTTAGCTTGCTCCTCTAACATTGAAGACTTAGTCGAGAATCCGATACCTGTACCGAAGTCTGCAAGTTTTCTTGCACCAACATTAGATGTTAATACTATGATGGTATTAGTGAAGTCTACCACCCTACCATTAGAATCTGTTAATCTACCTTCATCTAAAACTTGAAGTAAAGTGTTGAAAATATCTGGATGAGCCTTTTCTACCTCATCGAATAATACGACTGAATAAGGCTTACGTCTTACAGCTTCTGTTAACTGTCCACCGTCTTCGTGGCCTACATATCCTGGAGGCGCTCCAATTAATCTAGAGACATTATATTTTTCTTGATACTCTGACATGTCAATTCTAATCATTGCGTCAGTATCTCCGAACATATATTCTGCTAGAGCCTTTACGGTTTCAGTCTTACCAACACCAGTTGGACCCAAGAACATAAATGAACCTGTTGGCTTCTTCTCAGTAGCAACTCCAGTTCTAGATCTTTTAATTACTTTAGCAAGAGCCTCTACAGCTTTATCTTGGCCAATGATAGACTCTTTGATGTAATTACCCATTTGTTTAATCATCTTCATATCATCAGCACCTAACCTTGTTACAGGTATTCCAGTAGCCATTGATACAGTTTCCGCAATATCATCTATTGTGACCTTTCTCTTTTTAGTTTTAAGAGTCGACTCCCATTTTTTAATCTCATCAGTAGCTTTAGCCTCTAAACTAATTTGTTCATCTCGCATAGTGGCAGCAACTTCATAGTCTTGTCTTTCTACTGCGTCTTTCTTTTTCTCTTTAGCTTCTTCGGCTTGTTTTTCTAATTCTTTAATTTTAGCCGGAACTTTAACTTCTAGTAAATGCGTTCTCGCCCCTGCTTCATCTAGTAAGTCAATAGCTTTGTCCGGTAATTCTCTGGATTTGATGTATCTTTCTGACATTCTAACACAAGCTTCAATTGCTTCTTCGGTATATTCAACCGAGTGGTGTTCTTCATACTTGTGTTTAATTCTACTTAGAATTTCAATAGCATCATGCATGGTAGGAGCATCAATAAAAACCTCTTGGAATCGTCTGGTTAACGCTCCATCATCTTCAATACTTTCTCTATATTCATCTAATGTAGTTGCACCAATACATTGTACGGATCCTCTAGCTAGTGCTGGTTTAAGAATGTTTGAAGCATCAAGTGCTCCGCTAACTCCACCAGCTCCAACGATAGTGTGTAACTCATCGATAAAGACAATAATATCATCTGACATCTTAAGCTCTTCTACAATGTTCTTCATTCTCTCTTCAAACTCACCACGATACTTTGTACCAGCAACAATGGTTGTCATGTTTAGGGAAATCAATCTCTTATTTAAAAGAACTCTTGCAACTTTCTTATTGACAATTCTCTGAGCAATAGCTTCTACAATAGCAGTCTTACCTACACCTGGATCTCCAAGAATAATAGGATTGTTCTTCTTACGTCTTGCAAGAATTTGACAAATTCTGTAGATCTCTCTGTCTCTACCGATGATTGGATCGAGTTTACCTTCTCCAGCTGCTTTAGTTAAGTCTTCACCAAACTCATCTAAGAATGGTGTAGCCTTCTTTTTGTTCTTGAAGTTCTTACCTTTTTCGTTTTCGTATCCGTCTGCTATTGGCATAGTAAATAAATTATTTGTACATTATATAAGTAAACTGTTAATTGTTTACGTATTTTAGTTTGCAATATTGTCTGCAGCGTAAACACCAGGTAATAATTCTGGTTTGTATCTGGCTTTGAATCCAAATCCATGTACATATCCTACTGCAGCTTTCACCAACTTGTTTGATTTTTTAGTTGGGTCTATATTGTAATCCAAGTCAATGGTATCTATCTCGACGCCATGTTCTCGAAGGTACAGTGCAACCTCAACAGATTTTTCACATTCTTTCCAAAGTCTTGTCCAAATATCTCTAATCTCAGGTAGGACTTCTTTCTTGTAAATTACATGACATCCTGTAGAAGATACGTGAAATACCAAGGTTGTTGCATAAGTGGTCTTGCCGTTCTTGGTCTGTGAATCACAACCCATATACATTTTGACATCATGATACTTGTGTCTTTGAAGATACTCTTTTACATAGGGCGCAAGTTCAAATTGTGGTGGCCCTGTAAGTTTTTTGAATTTCATTAAGTTATGTATTGGAATAAAAAAGCCGCTCAATCATTTTACTGCTTGAACGGCTTTAGTTTCAATTTAACTTAATTTAGAATCCTGTAATTTGCACGTATGCAATTCTAGGAGAATCATTAAAGAATGTTTTGTCTTTGTAGACTACTGTGTATTTCTTGCCATCATGTCCTATGGCTACTAATTTTTGTCTCTCACCTCGGTGGTAGTACGCGGTTGCCATAACATCTCCATTTTTTGGATCGTATGACATCCATTTTCCGTGTGGCTGGTTGTTTAAGAGTCTGCCACGTTCGACAACCTGATCGTTGTCGTTGAACCTTGTGAATTTAATTTCAGCGTTACCCCAATCATCGACATTTACTAACTCATAGGTAGTATTGTCCACTTGTACTATTGGAGTGTCCCAATCTAAAACTTTAGGTTCCGACTCTTGTGCGAATGCTGTCATCCCGACTAACATTAGCAGCGTTAGCATAAAGTTTCTCATAATATATGGTTTGTTTACGTAAGCAATGCCTACATATTATATATTATGAGGAAGGTAACAATTTGTTTAAATTAAGGTAACATTAAATTAACATTGGGATTAATTTGACAATTCTGCTTTAATTCTAGGATGTGATTGATAACCTAATAGATAAAAGTCTTCCCATTGTATTTTATCTAGTGTACCATTCAATGCAGCTTTAAAATTAATGTTTGACATCAGCTTGACATCTGGAAGTGGGTATGGTTCTCTCTTTGTTTGTTCGATTGCTTGCTCCACGTGGTTCTTATATAAATGAACATCACCTAAATTACCAATCAATTGATCTGGAATTAAGTCACATTCTTTCGCGAGCATCAACAATAATAAACCATAAGAGGCAATGTTAAATGGAAGACCTAAGAAAGTATCTACAGATCTTTGGTTCCACATTAATGAAAGATACTTGCCATCTCTTACATAACATTGAAAGCCATAATGACATGGAGGTAAAACCATTTGGTCTAGGTCTGCTACATTCCAAGCACTAACCATGTGCCTTCTACCATCTGGATTTTCTTTTAAGCCTTTGATGAGGTTTTTAATCTGATCGTTACCATGCCAATCTCTCCATTGCTTTCCGTAGATAGGACCAAGCTCTCCCCATTCATCAGAACCGTATTTTTCAATATCTTCTATAAATGTTTCTAGCTCTGCTACATCACCACCCCTTTCCCAATGTTCTTGTACTGATTTTCTATAGGCCTTGTAAGCATCACCATCCCAAATATGACAGTTATTATCTACTAAGAATTTAATGTGAGTATCGCCGCATAAGAACCACAATAATTCTGTAATCATTGTCTTCCATGCCATCTTCTTTGTGGTAAGTAGAGGGAAGCCTTCTTTCATGTTATGACGAATCTGTCTGCCGAATACAGACCAAGTGCCTGTACCAGTTCTATCGTCTTTACTAGAACCATTGGTTAGAATATCATCTAACAAATCTTGATACTGTTTATCTAAGCTATTCATTTTAAAGAGTCAATATATTCCTTTAATCTGTCTTTTGGATTAAAGTCCAATAGTTCATTCGTATTATTATTTATCAAAGCACTATGGCCGCGTTCGCCTTTCCTTTCTGGAATCATCATTAAATTATCAGAGAACATTCTAGCTACTGTTAAAATACTTCTACTAACACCAGATCTTAGATACCATTCTCCATTTGATTCTTTATATTGTGCAGCTTTTATCACACCTTCAATAATATCATCTACATGAGTAAAGTCTCTGCTCTGTGTTCCTGGTTCAACCACTGTTAAAGTTTCACCTGCTCGCCACTGTCTTTCAAAGATACCAACAACAGTTGCATAGTCACCTTCCATAATTTGACCAGGACCATATACGTTAAAGAAATATCCTATTTGATATTCTAGGCCAAACCAATCTGCATAGTTCTTAATTAGTTCTACTTGTTTAGCTTTCATCCAAGCATAAGGAGATAGGTTTTCATCTTGCCCTCCATTACCTAATTTTGAAGATGACGCTGAGTAGATTAGTTTTGCATTCCACTCTCTACACAATTCTAGAATTCTTGGCGTACCACCCATAATAGAATCCGTTGCCATGTGAATATCTTCAAAAGATTGATGGACTCTACTGTACTCACCAAAATGAAAAACTGTATCAAAACTATAATCGGCTAGTAGACTATGAGAGTTCATTGTATTACCAGCAATATATTTTACTCCTGGAATATGGTTCTCTCTCCTACCTGTAAAGTAATTATCTAAAGAAACGATCTTAGCTTCAGGCCAATCTGCCTTTAGTCGCTTAATTAAATTTGTGCCAATAAAGCCGGCGCCACCTGTAACTAAAATATTCTGCATATTTATTCTACTCAGCATGTAAACAAAGTTTCATCTACTAAGTACAATAGATATTATTTATGAAACAGTTTGAATACTGGTTCGATGAGGAGAGAGAAATGATTTACTTCTCAAACGGTTACCAGTCACTCGTTGCAAATGGAGGCTACTTCTTTTGGCCAGTTGAAGGGAAACGAGTTTTCTTCCATGAAGATATGGTTGAGCTGCAAAAGAAAACTGGATATATATTTAAACAAATAGACAAACCACAATGACTTGGATTAGACACGACTTCGAGAGAAGTATGAAGAAGCATTTAAAAGAGGACAACCATCCACTAAAGGTTGATAACTCTGGTTATGTTCGTATGCTTAACTGGTTTAAGAAGAATACAGATCTACTAGAACCACATAATTCAGGTACAGTATCTCCAGATTCTGGTGTTAAACACGCTGATAAAACTAAAGCTCTACAGAAAGCTGGATTAGATACTTCATTTCCTTATGGATATTGTTATCCTATCTCACAATTTGTATTTTATACTCTAGGTGGATATGACTCTGACTATGACCTAAAACTAATCAAAGAAATCAAGTTTGAATTTAAGGGTAAGAGAGGACAGACCACCCACTGGTTTGTACAACACAAGACTTCTGGTAGAATCATTGACTTGACAGTTGAACAATTTGACAGAATACCTGATATTGATATTGAAGAGTTATTCCCTACAGCAAGAAGAGCTAACTTAGGTTTCCCTTATTACAGAACTAAGAATGGTAAAGTAGAATTCGACCATACTCCTCCTTGTCTACAGACTTTAAAACTGTATGACAGATACAGAGAGGATGTTGAAAAGATACCTGGTCTAGAAAAGTATTGGTCGGCTTGTAACTACGCATCCGAAAGAAGAAAGGGAGACGAGAATAAACCACTTGATGAAATGTATGACTCAAGTGAGTTGTTTCAACTAGATGAAATCGTTAGACCTTACTGGTCTTAAAACTTTACGTTAGCCGTAGATCTCGAAGTACATTGATAGCATAACACCTTTGTGGTTTCCACAGGTACTTCCACTATATTATCACAACCCTCAAGTGAAGGAGCATACTCGCCCCACTTCGATGTCTCTGGATCGTGGTTCATGCACTTGATTTTCTTGTAGCTATCCGCGCCGCTTCTCCTCTTGTATGTTTTTGATTTTCTCATAGTCTAGTTGTTGCTGTAATTTTTGTATCATCGTTGGATGCTCGCCGCTGAGCTTCGCCTCCAAGATCTTCTGCAATATAGGTTTATCTATTTTACTCATTATTCTTCTTTTTATGTACATTCTTTGGACCGACTCTAAATGCTAGGTGGCTAATCACTTTACGTTGATAGACTGGCCAGCCGGTAGGATGTGCATTACCTAGATGAGTACGTGTTGACTGCCACTTAGGCTGGTTGCCTAATTGCTGAGCTCTTTCCCATTGCGCCCAGCCTGGTTGTCTACTCACTCCACATGAGATGAGCAGTATTGCTAATAATAAGTAGACCAAAGTTCTCATTCGGTATAATGGTTTTTATCTGGTTCGTCCCAGCTTAATATTCTACACTCGGCTACATCGTTGCCGACTTTCTGGATTGCGTTGATGAAGGCCATTGGCTTCTTCACCTTGTCATAGTCTCGGTGAGTCCCATTCTTGAAAGTGACTCTGACCGTGCAACCACCTGGCAGGTGGCTGAGTGGATTGGTGCGGAATTCATCCTTTACTTTCATTGAGTTGTTTTTACTAGTTATAGTCTCAAAGTCTAAAAGGTTTCATCCAGGAAATTTTTGCGGTCCCCTTGGAAATTTTTTAGGGCAATTTTTTCTACATTACTCTAAAGGCCCTTCGGGCAACGCGGGCTGTGACTCTATCTAAACCCCATAGGCCTCGGCAGACCCCTGAGG
>Ga0213858_10000035_pt1 | contig 55788 bp, 55 predicted proteins | sample PICome_FD_160122 | JGI IMG/M metagenome (GOLD analysis project Ga0213858, IMG submission 160122) | Coastal seawater microbial communities near Pivers Island, North Carolina, United States - PICO245 | ecosystem: Environmental > Aquatic > Marine > Coastal | place: USA: North Carolina | collected... | reverse complement strand
TTGTTTACAGTTCTTTATATATGGATAAGGTAAGCCTATTAGCAGAGGTCTTAGGAATTCCAGAGTGGTATTCAGACGCTGCTTGTAATACAGTTGTTCACCCAGAGTTGAATGCTGATGAATGGTTTCCAGAAAGAGGCAGTTCTACTAAAAAAGCCAAGGAAATATGCAATTCATGTCCAGTAAAGGAGCCTTGTTTAGAACAAGCGTTGGAAAGAGGGGAGCGTTTTGGAATTTGGGGTGGAAAATCAGAAAGAGAACGTAGAGCTATTCGTAAAGAACGTAAGATGAAACCTGTTGTTGATAATGATGATGATTCGTTAGGAGATTTATTAAGGTAAATCGTCTTCAGTCAAAGGGTCTAAGTCAAATTCATAACCTCTGCGATTTTCATAATCCCATTGACTCAACCTATTAAGTAATGATACGACTTCTTTCAAGCCATAACCAAAAACGAAACCTATTAAATAATCCATATTCGGAATATATTAGAACATTTGTTCTATATTTGCGGTATCAAATGTTAAATACATGTTAATTGAAATTGGTGTGATAAGGTAGAAAAACTATGGACTATATACTCGGCGGAATCAGATTTAGAACAAATCCAGAAACAGAAAAAAATGAAACAATACAAGTAGATATGATTAAAGACAAACAAGTCGTAGATACTTTTCGTGTTCCCTCTCATTTACAAGGAAGAGATTTAATTAGTAGAATTTCAGTAATAGTATTAGCAAGTTACCCTGCACTATCAAATACCACAGGTTTTAAGTTTAAGAGCTAAAGTTAAATTGTCGGCATCCACACCGACCTCCTCCCATCATCGGCTCTTCTTTGGAAGAGCTGTATTCATTTTTATGTTATAATCAATCCATGCCTAGATACGATTACAAATGTTTATCTTGTGAAACAAGTTATGAGATTACACATAAAATTACAGAAGACCCAGAGATTTTATGCCCTAAAGACAATTCAATATGTACAAGACAAATTTCTAGTAATGTCATGTTTGAGACTCCAATTGATGTAGAATGGACTAAAGACCCTAAAGATTTAACAACAAAATCTTACAAGCAATATAACGAAGCTAAGAAAAGGAAATTTAGATGGTAGACAAATACGAATTTTGGGACCCCGAAAAAGAATCTTACAAAGAATATAAATCTCGTACAAAAGGCAAAGGTATGCGTGGTGGTGTTGGTAAAAAGAAAAACAATCCTAAACCAGAAAAGTCACTTGGTGAAATTAAAAAAGATGCATTGTATAGAGCTAGATACCAATGTGAATGGGCAGGCTGTACTGAAAGTCAATGGTTGGAATTAGCACACATAATTCAAATTGGTTATGGTGGTATGAATGCAAAGTTAAAATATGATTTTGAAAATGTATGTATCTTATGTAAATATCATCACGATATTTTTGACGGTAGAGATACAAAAGGCACCAAACGTGCAATGAACGCATTAGTTGGTGAATACATGAAACTACGCTGGAAGAAGTAATGCCTCTATATGTCCCTGAACTTCCTGGTCTTCATGAAAATCAAAAGCAAGTTGCAGAATCTGATAGTAGGTGGAAAATTCTTTGTGCTGGTCGTAGGTTTGGTAAAACTCGTCTTGGTATACACATGTGCATGGAAGTTGCTCTCAATGGTGGTAGAGCTTGGTGGGTTGCACCAACATTTGCTATAGCTAGAGTTGGTTGGAGAGCACTAGAGAACGCAGCTTATTCTTTTCCACCAGAAATACAACCTAAAGTTTCTTTAGCTAATATGGAAGTTATTTTTCCTAATGGTGGTTCTATATCTTGTAAATCTGCTGATAATCCTCAAAGGTTACGTGGTGAAGGTTTGGACTTCTTAGTAATGGATGAGGCAGCATTTATTAAGCCTGATGTTTGGCAAGAAGTATTACGTCCTACTCTTACAGAAAGAAAAGGTTCTGCATTATTTATTAGCACTCCTATGGGTATGGATAATTGGTTTTTTGATTTATGGGAAGTTGCTGATAAAGCACCTAATTGGGAAAGATTTAGATTTTCCACTTATGACAATCCAATGATAGACAATGATGAAATTGATTCAGCTAAAGATGAAGTAGGTTCTATTGTATTTGCTCAAGAGTATTTAGCAGAGTTTGTTGATGCTGGTCAAGGAATGCTAAAACCAGAGTGGATGTCTTATTTTGATATTAGAGACAGAATGTACATTGGTGGTGGTTCTCAATGGAATCCACAAGAAATGTTACACTTTGGTACAGCTGACTTAGCTGTTACTACTAAAACAGAATCTGATTACACAGTTATATTATCTTGTGCTATTTCACCAGATATGAAAATTTATATTGAAGACATGCTCAGAGTAAAAATAGAAGGTCCTGAGATTGTTCCAACTATTCAACAGTTATATAACAAATACAAGTGGGCTTATGTATGTTTAGAAAAACAGAATTTTACAAAAAGCTTTACTCAGCTAGCACAAAGAGCTGGAATGAGAGTAAGAGAAATGGACACTTCTAAGGATAAAATAACACAGGCTTTGCCTTTATCAGCTAGGATGGAATCAGGCGATGTGTTGTTTCGTCGTAATGCATCGTGGCTAGAAGAGTTAGAGAGAGAACTTATGACCTTTCCCGTTGGTCGACATGACGATATAGTCGACGCTTTAGTGTTAGGTGCACAAAGTTTAGTACAGAGGAGAAGTTGGACAGCATATTAAATGGCAGAAAATAAAAGTTTTTTACAAAGAGCATCAGAATACTTAAACAGACCTAGTGAAGCTTCACTTAGGAAAATGGCTAATTATAATCAAAGCCTTTCATCAAGTCGTGATACATCAATTTATGGATATAACTCAGGTGCAGGTTTTTGGGAAACAAGTTCTTTAAAAGAGATAGGCGACGGTACCGCTAACTCCGCAGTCGTTGCCTGTTTAAATGTTTTAGCTACGTCTTTCTCTGAACCTCAATTACAAATTGTAAAAAGAGACCAAGTATTTGGCGATAGAGAAGTTGATTATAAACATCCTGTTGCTGAATTATATAGAAGACCAAATGAATTTATGTCATCAAGTCTTTTATCTCATTACATTGTTATATCTCTAAATGCTCATGGCGACGCTTTTATATTTAAAAACAGAAATCAAAATGGTAAAGTTGTACAACTTGTACCTTTAATGCCTAACTTAGTAGAAGTTAGAGGAAATACTCAAAAGCTAATTACACATTATGAATACTATGCACACTCTAAAAACGAATTAGCTGGAGAACCAGTAAAGCTAGACCCTAAAGACGTTATACACATAAGACAAGGTATTGACTCAAATGACCATCGACGAGGTCATGCACCACTTAAATCTATATTAAGAGAATTAATAGGTGATGAGGCAGCAGGACAATATGCATCAGCATTATTAACAAACTTAGCCGTTCCAGGCGTAGTTCTCTCTCCAAGAAATGATGCTATGGGTGGTCCTACTAGAGAAGAAGCCGAAGCCATTGCTTCTTCATACAAACAAAAATTTGGTGGTGCTAATAGAGGCTCCCCAATGGTTTTGTCTGGTTCAATGTCAGTAGAGGTTGTTTCTTTTTCACCTGACCAAATGAAGTTACAAGAATTAAGAAGATTACCTGAAGAAAGAGTTTCTGCTGTTCTTGGTGTTCCTGCAATATTAGCTGGTTTAGGTGCTGGTCTTGATTCAGCTACTTATAACAATACTTCTGAACTTAGAGAATTTTTTACAGAGCAAAAACTTGTACCGTTATGGAAAACAGTTGCTAATGAATTAACACATCAGTTATTGTTACCAGACTTTGGCGGTAATGAACTTATGTGTGATTACGACTTACATAATGTTAGAGCATTACAAACAGATATGGACAAATTGTATGAAAGAGTTAACAAAGGTGTAGGTGGTGGTTGGATAACTATTGGTGAAGCTAGAAAAGTAGTTGGTCTTGATGTCGACGAAAAACATAATGTTTATTTAAGACCATTAAATATGTTACAAGTTCCTGCTGATGGTTCAGAACCTGCACCAATGACAGAACAACAAGAAGAAGGTTCAGACAACAATCCAGAAGCTGGACAACTTCAAGCTGCTAGTGATGATGAAGCTAGTTATGAAGCTAAACTTTTAAGAGAATTATATGATGCAAAAATGGATAGTGTAGATGCCGTACCAGAGACTACAAGACAAGCAGTAGCTCCAAAACCTTCTAGGAATATGTTTATGTTTACAACTAGAGAAGCTGCTGAAGAAAGAGCTAGACAATTAGGTTGTGAAGGTTCACATGCTCATGAAGTTGAAGGTATGACTTACTACATGCCTTGTGAAAGTCACGAATCATTTGAAAGAACTAAGAAGTCATTTATCGATGGTATAGTTGAAGAGTTGAAAGTCTCAACAGAAGAAGCCGAAGTAGTTATGGAGCAAGTTTTCGAGATGGAACCTGAGAATAATAAAAACGAAAAACCTAAAAAAGACAGAACTAATTTTCCAAGCCCTGGAGATGATATGGCTGTAAGAATCTCTAATTCTAAATATAAAATGTTTCCTTATGGTTATGCGAAAAACCTAAAAGAGAATTACCCAGAAATCTGGAGACGAGGTGGAAATGGTGGTAACCCTCCTACCTCATTTACAGGTAATGATGCATTCAACAGATGGAGTAAATATCAATCTGGTGATAGAAGTGAATCAGTACTTAACTGGGTACGTAGAAGAGAACGCTTTATGGGAAGACATCAAAACAATAACAGATTAGCTGGTGTTGTTGCCGCAATTAAGTGGGGTGGTGTTTTGAACATGGGTGTTCCTGCTATGAAAAAAGTTATATCTGAACAAATGAAAGTCGTTAGAGCTAGAAGAAAAGAAGCTTACGAGCTTGCTAGCAAAATGGCTGACGAGAATGCTGCTAAGGCAGTTTCCGATAGAATCAGAAAAACTTTAACTAATAAAGTTGAAGAACACAACTCTAAAAATCCGAAACACAGAGCAAATCTTAGAACTTTGATTGCTGTATTTCGTAGAGGTGTAGGTGCTTATCGTACAAGCCCTGGTTCAGTTAGAGGTAATGTTACATCTGCTGACCAGTGGGGAGTAGCCAGAGTAAACGGGTTCCTTCATGCATTGAGAACAGGACGATTTAAGAGAAAGCCTTATGACCAAGATTTGTTACCTTCATCACACCCACTCTCATCTAAAAAGGGTAATGATGAAATGAAAGCACAATCTGTTCGTGTAGGTCAATCTGTCAGTTGGTCAATAAATAAGGACCCCGACCCACCTTCAACAGTTCATGGCGTAGTTACTAGCGTTAATAGTAAAGACAAAGAAGCTACTATGTTAGTTTGGGCTATTATGGAAGATGGTAGTCATAAAAAGACTGATAGAAAAGTCACTATGCCAATCTCTAAATTGACTGTTATAAAAGATATCACTAAGTAAATACCACGCACTTTATAACTATTTGTTATAGTTTTTTATATATGCACCTAAATAAATCTGTTAACAGTTTATATAGGAGATGCACTCGTGAGTGAAATTAAAAATATCGACTTAGAATTTAAAGCAGACGGTGAAGGAAAAGTCTCCGCTGTATTCTCAGTCTTCAATACATTAGATAGCGATGGCGATGTAGTCATTCCAGAAGCTATCAAATCAGGATTTAAGTCAGGTTCAGTTCCAATGGTATGGGCTCATAAATGGGATATGCCAATTGGTAAAGGTGAAATCAAACAAGATGGCGATAAAGCTACATTTGAAGGTTCATTTTTTATGGATACAGAATCTGGAAAAGAAGCTTATAACTTAGTTAAAGCTATGGGAGACCTACAACAATGGTCTTTTGGTTATAGAGTTAACGATTCAGAAAGAGGTAAATTCAAGAGCGGTGATAAGGATGTTGACGCAAGATACTTAAAAGACTTATCAGTTTACGAAGTATCTCCTGTTCTAGTAGGTGCTAATCAAGATACATACACAATGGCTATTAAATCTAATAAAGAACTATTAGAGGAAATGGCTTCTGAAAAAGGTGTACTTGGTCATTCTACATTTTTAGAGAATGAAGAGCCTGAACCTGAAGAAGAACAAACTGAAGAAGAAAAATCAGGTTGCTGTGATGGAGACAATTGTTGTTCTCCAGCAGTAGCTGAAGAATCAGACGAAAAAGGTTATGGACATTGTGACTATAACAAAACTGGTAAATGTGCCAAAGATATGAAGAAGTCTGATGATATAGAGAATTCAGAGGAAGTTTCTAAAACTTTCTCAGATGAGGTCAAGGACGTGCTTGCTGCGTTACATGACTTGATGACACGAACTAACGCCATTGCGATGTTACGTGCCAAAGATGGAAGGAAATTAGGAGTCAAAGCCACTGAAGCATTAAGGGCTGTTCAAGAAGACTTGTCAGATGCATGGACAGAAATTGACCAATTCATTGACCAAGTTGGAACCGAAGGTGCTTTAGAACTCGACTTAGAGGACGAACAAGCTGAAGAAATTGAAGATGTTGTAGAAGAACCAACAGATTCAGTTGACACTCAAGAAGTAGCTGTCGAACCAGAAGAAGATTCAGAGAATCCTGAAGAATCTGATGAAGTAGAAGAAGTTACTGAAGAAGTTCCAGTAGATAACACAGAATCAGTTGAAGATGATGAGCTTGACGACGAAGTGTGGATAGAGAGCCAAAGATTGATAGCAGATGCTATTGATGTAGAAGCTCAAGCTGACGAAGTATAAGTAATCTAATAGGAGATAATTTACAGTGAGTAAAGTAGAAGAGCTTAGAGAAGGTATATCTAAATCTCGTGAAGAGCTTAAATCTGTATTTGATGCTCCAGCTGAAGACGGCAAGTACTCCGCAGACCAAAAAGAGAAAATCAAAGGTCTTAACGAAGAACTTGCTAGTTCATTAGATGAGCTTAAGATTGAAGAATCAAAAGCTGCTAATGAAAAAGCTATGGAAATTGACAACGAAGTTGTTAATGAACTTCCTGTAGTGGAAGAAGCTCCAGCTGGTTTAAAATCAATCGGTGAGCAATTCACAAACACTGATGCTTATAATAACTACTTAAGCAATGGTGTCAAAGGCGTAGATTCTCAAGCAGAATTTAAAACAACTTTAAATACCACAGGTTATCCACCAGAGTCATTAAGAGCACCTGGAATATTAGAGACAGCTTTAAGAGACCCAAATGCAATCATTGGATTGTTTGACCAAATCAACACAGACCAAAATGCATATGTATATCTTGAAGAGACAACATTCACAAACAATGCAGGTGAAATTGCAGAATCAGGAGATATCTCCTCTGCAAATGAAGGTGCATTGGCATTTACAGAGAGAACAGAATCAATCAGAAAGATTGCTACTTTCTTACCTGTAACTGACGAATTGTTAGCTGACGTTTCTGGTATCCAAGGATATGTTAATTCACGTCTCACAACTATGATGAGATTAAGAATGGACAACCAATTACTAAACGGTAATGGTTCAGCTCCAAACTTGACTGGTGTATTACAAAAATCTGGTATTAACACATTTGACTATTCTTCATACTCTGGAGAATTGAACAGACTTGGACAAGTGTATCAAGCAATTACTGAAATCAGAAAAGACTCTTTCGTAGAGCCTGATGCAGTAGTTATGCACCCAAGTGACTGGTATCAAATCGTTACAGCAGTAACAGACCAAGCAGGAACATCCTCAGCTGGTTATGCAAGCAAAAACCCATTAATCGTCGCCGCTGGTGGCTTTGGTGGAGACGTTGCTGCAAGACTTTGGGGTCTTAAAGTAGTTCCAAGCACAGCAATCGCAGAAGGTACCGCATTAGTTGGTAAATTCGGTGGTGGCGATGCTGCTCAAATTGTCATGAGACAAGGTGTAGACCTTGCAGTTTCTGACAGCCACAGTGACTTCTTTGCGAAGAATCAACTAGCTATCAGATTAACCATGAGAATGGGCTTTGTGGTCTATAAACCAACAGCTTTCTGTTCTATAACAAACTTCTAAGTTTGATTTAGACGATAGTGTAGAATAAGGGCTTCTTCGGAAGCCCTTTTCTAATACCAAGTAATTTTATTTTATAAGTTAGGATTAAACATTATGTATACAATTCCAGAAAAGAACATTTATAAGCTACCTGATGGAAAGCTTTGGGAAGGTGACCCAGTTGATGTGCCAACTTCTCAAGCAGATTTAGTTGCTAAAGCTGGTAAAGAATACCCTACTGAATGGCTCAAAGAGCAAGGTTGGGGTAAGAAAAAAGCTGCTCCTAAGAAAAAAGAAGCCGCTAAAAAAGCTCCAGCTAAAAAGGCTCCAGCTGAAAAAGCAGTTAAAAAATCAGACGTAGAAGATAAAGCAGTTAAAAAAGACGTCGAAGACAAGTAGGAGGTCTAAATGGCTTTCTCAACGGCAGCTGATGTAGAGTCTTATACCCAAATAGACTTTGATTCAAGCTTAGAGACTCATTTAACAAACAATCTCATACCTTTTGTAGATGCCGCTATTGACCAATATGTTGGTTATGAACTGACACATGGTACTAAAACCGAGACATTTACTGGTGACCAAACTCACGAGATATTCTTAAGACACTTACCTGTACGCTCTATTACTTCTGTAGTAGAAGATGAGACAACATTAACAGAAGGTAATTCTGCTGATTTTGTTTTTTATGACAGTGGTAGGTTAAGAAGATTAGGTAAAAGGTGGTCTTACGCTAAAGAACAAAACATTGTAGTTACTTACGTATCAGGATATACAGCATTTGGTGGAGGTCTATCTACTGACTTACCAATACAAATTAAAATGGTTTCTGCAAGAGCTTCTGCTAGATTATTAGAAAATATATTGTCAGTTTCATCACAACAAGAACCTGGAGAAATATCTGCACAAGGTTCCTCTACTGCTGGTAATTTTAATATGGCAATGTCAGAAAGAATAGGTGACTATTCAGCTGATTATGGAATAGGTGTTGAAGCATTATCAACAGCACCTTTAACACAATCTGATATGAATTTACTTTCACCTTATAGGAAATCTTATTTTGTATAATGCCTAATAAGCAGACACCATCAATAGAAGAGGCTAAGGAACTATTCAAAGCCAACCCTAACTATAAGTTAAAAGATTTTGCAGATGATTGGGGTGTTTCAGTAGAGCGTGTAAGGCAAATAAGAAAAGAAGCAGGCATAGTTCCATTATCAGAAATAGACCCAAAGATTGTTGATATAGTTGTAGAAAGAATTAGAAACGGTGAATCTACTCTAACCAACCGTGACCTATACAAAGGACTACCAGTAGGATACGATAGATTTAGAACATGGATGATGAAAGATTCCAGGATAAAAGAACAATGTGATAAAGCTAGAGAAGAGTATCTATCTGCTGACAAAGATGAAAAGAAATGTTATAAGTGTGAAATTATAAAGCCTATTAGTGCATATAACAGAAGTCAAAAGTATCAAGATGGATACAACAGATACTGTAAAACTTGTCAGGAGCAGATTATTGATGAAAAAGAAGAAGTCAAAAGAAAAACTTGCTTTATGTGTAAACAATCCTTATCAGTTAAGTCTTTTAACAAAAACAGGTCTATGAAAGATGGTTTCTCTTTATTTTGTAAGAACTGTCAAAGAAAAGAGCGTAGGTCTAAGAGAAGACTAAATAACTTAACTTCGTAATCGAACTGCTAGATTTATAGTATGGCAGGCTCATATCCCGAACGTTTATTAATACATAGAGTTAGCATTCAAAGAACTACTGGTTCTAATATTGATTCTCGTGGTTTAGATTCAGATGTATGGACTAATTCAAGCACAAATGTACCTTGCAGGTTAGTTTTTTTAAGTGAAGTTGAAAGCCGAGATGGTAGAAATACTGTAGTGCAAAACTGGACAGCTTACTTTACTGGTTCTGTAGATTTAAAATCATCTGACAGAATTTATCATGATAGTGAAGATAAATATTACGAAGTTAGCAGTGTCAGAAAAACCCATAACAGAGTAGGAAGATTATTCTCAGTACAAGCTGAATTAATTTACTTTGAATAATGGCTGACTTTAATAGAACCAAAGTAGCCAATGAGTTTGGTGAGACAATTGTTACATCTAAAACTACCTATGTTTCTGAAGGTAGAAAAGACATACTCATATCTAAACAACAAGAAGCTAGGTTATTTAAAAGTTTAAGATATTACAACTGGATGAAATCATTCGGTATGAAAACTGGTTTCTTAAATAATCTATCTAACAATATGTATGGTGTTCTACAAACACTTAACACTGTTTCTGCTTTCGTTACTTCTGATAGTTTAGTACGTTCTATTGCAGCTCGTTATGGTTGGGTTGTAGGTGGTAGAGCTTTTGGTAAAATTCAGGGTAAAGTTTTACCTCAAGGCGGTGGTCCTTTTGGTAGGTATATGCGTGTTAAAGGTGGTCAGTTTTCAAGAAATGCGTTAGGTAACATGATGAACTTTTTCACTACTACTGAAATGGAATTTACTAACGTCAATAGAACACAAAGAAACATAATGAGAGAATTGCAACAAGCTGGAAGTATTGGACCTACTTGGGCTGGTATGGCTTTAGCTGAAGCAATTACTGGTGCTCCTGACCCTTATGCAACTCAAGCAAGAACAATTATGAAGGGCGGAAGAATGAGAACTACTCGTAAAGATGCTGGGTTTGCAGATGGAGAAAGAGGAAAGAAAGATTCATATTTATCTAAAAGAACAGATGTCCTTCAAAAATTAGCACAGTCTGGTGCAAGTGCTCCTGAGATGACATACTTAATTAAAGCAATGGAAGAAGGTGGTGACCCAGATGATATTATGCGAAAATACAATGCTTTAAGTGACGACATAATGAATACATTAAGAAAGCATGAAAAATTAAATCCTAAAAAAACTCAACTAGGAACTGTAACAGAGTACAGGGAGGAAGTTAGACAAGAAAATGTCCCAATTAATGAAGACTATATAGCATCATATATGCCTATATACGCAAAAAATAATTCAAGTAGACAAACTGTATTAAGGGATGTACCAGTAACTATTGGTTATGATGTACCTTCTGAAAGAGGTACAGGTTCACGTACTATGTTTGGAGAAGACCAAACACATTCACAGCAAGCTAAAGTAAACGAAGTATTGTCTAAGGCTTTAGGTATAGATTTATATGATGGTGAAATGCAAGTATTTGAAACATTTTTTGGTGGTTCTGATATTCACATTGGTCCAGATGAAATGAAGTATGCAAAAGATTCAAAGAAAACACAATATAGAAAGATTGTAGACAAAGATGGAAAATTTATTAGAAGTGAAGAATTTATTTCTGGAGGTACTTTAAAAGATTCTACTGGTGAATATAGCGAAATAAGTAATCAAATAGACCAAAACAATTACAGAACTGTTCGTTCATCTAGCAATATTAAAGAGCATAACTATATTGCTTCAAGACCAGATATTATAAAAGGCTTAAGACTTATTGACGGAAAAAACCTTCATAAGAAAAATCCTAAAGGTGGTTTCTTAGCTTATGGTATAGAACTTTATCAACATAAAGGACTTAGAGATATTGAACAAATAGAATATGGTGGACCAGCTACTGATAGAAATAGAACTCTTAAAAATCGTTCAGATAGATATGTTTATGCAAGAAGTATGTTTGTTCACAAAGCAGCTCAAAAAGCAGCTAACAAATTAGGCATTGATGCTAAATTAGAATTTTCTAAACGTAAAGCAGATGTTATGGGCACCTTAAGGTCAAGACAAACAAAAGCTATTTCAAACTACAACAAAGACAAGAATCAAGCAACATCTAAAAAAGGTGGTTATACATTAATGGTGGATAACAGAGTAAGAGATATTCTTAAAGAAGATTTAAGAAGAGCAAGAAATCCTAGAGTTGTCGATGGTAATAAAGTTAAATTTGATGACATAAGTGTATCTGAAAATTTGATTCAAGCTGGAAATTATAATGCATTAAGAAAAGGACAAAATACAATTTACTTTACTGATGAAGCAGGCAATAGGTTGTCTTATAAATTAGACCGTAAAGATTATCCACCTGAATTTAAAAACGAATTTCAAAAACTAGAGGAAGACTTAAAAGCGAATCTAAAACCTTTAAGTGGAGATATGCCTTTATCAGACGAATATTATGTGTCTGGTGCTTTTGCTAAGTCAGATGCTAGAAGAAGACAAACGCAAAATTTAAGTAATGATTTAGGTAGAAATGAGTTTGGAAACAGAAGGCAACTTGACCCTACACAATTACGAAGACAAAATTTTAGAGTCAAGGGTGGTGTTTGGAGTGAAGATGATATTATTTCACAAGCTGTTGCTGAAGCTGAAGAAGCTTTATTTCCTGACTATATAGAAGAATTATCAAAAATTCAAAAAGGTATCGAAATTAATATTGTTAAAGAAATGAGACAAAAGAAAGCTGCTATTGATGCTAATACAAATTTAAAAGGTGAAGCAAAGCGTAGAGCTTTGAATGACCTTGAATATGAAACTGATAAGTTGTATGAACAAGCATATGCTGATGCTGCTGACCAAGCAAGAGTAAAAGTTTTAGGTAATTTAAATGCTAGTCATCCTGTTGTAAAAGAAAAATTAGATGATATTAATAAACAAATAGAAGGTGTCATTAGAGGCTCTGGTAATAGAACAGGAAAACAATTTCCTTTAGCACCTGTAATGATGAAAGCTAAACATAAAAAATATTACGAAGCATTAATGAAAGGTGATAAATCTTTAGCTGATGATATATTTGACGAAATAACATCTGGTGGAAAAATAGAGATGAGAGCTATAGAACAATCACTAGGTTATAAATTTGAATTAGTAGGTACACAGGCTAATGGTAATCCTTTATACAGAAGAACAAGTTTAGGTTCAAGGTCAGAAAATGTTGTACAAATGCCTTTAGATGAGCCGTCAATTAGAGAAGCTACTGTAACTGTAAATGGTGAGCAAAGAGTTGTAAAAGTACGTGATGAACAATCAAGGACAATTAAAAACTTTAGAGACTTAAAACAAAATACTATTAAAGGTAACGCTGGATTAAATGATATTCCTGGTGTAGGTGCAAATATAAATAAAAGTAAATCTAATAAGTATGGTGATGAAACTTCAAAATCAGCATTTAAAAACTTATCAAGAATTTCTAAAGGTTTAGTGTCTGGTACTGGTGGTAACGCAAGAGAAATACATAGTGCTAGTGACTATTTAGAAGCACTAGACCAAAAATTAGGTTCTAGTGAATCAAAAGCTATGATAAGGTACTACAAAGATATAAGAAGCTATGTTAAGTCACATGGTGGTGGTGCAGATAATTTTTCTGTTGTAAATAATGATGGTGGTTTTCAATCATTAACTGGTGATAGTGCAGGTAGAGGTACTCCTAAATTAACAAACGCTTTAACTAAGTTAACAACAGCATGCTATAAAGATGATGATATGTTTAACTTATTGCACTATTTTTTAGCAGTAGAAGATGATGACAGAGTAATTCAAGAAATATTAGCAGTATTCGACCCAACTACAGATTATGGTAAAAGAGCAACAGGACAATTAACCAAAAGGTCTGGTAAGTCATTAGGTGATAGATTTGGTGGTGGAAGTCGTATTATAGATATGGGTTCAGTAAGAGCATTAGGTGCAGAATTAGCTTCAATAAATGCAGGAAGTAAATACGACATAATATTCTACGTTAAGTCAAGATTGCGGTAATAACATAAACTTTAATCAAATAAGTTAGTATTAAAACATGCCTAATACATTAGATACAGGACAGAAAGTACCGCCTGACGCAGAAATTATTCTTAGAAAGTGGGCTTTAGGTCAAACAGCAATAACTGATATTGTCGGACAAAATATAGCTACAAGATTACCTAGAGAAGCTTCTTTACCTTTTTTAACTTTATATAGAGCAGGTGGTCAATTAGTAAATCCTATTTCTGAAGTTCATATGCAGGCAGCATTAATGCCAATGGACTGTTTTGCAGGAAAATGGGGTGGTGCTGGTAACACTGGTACACCTGATTATGGTAAAGCATATGAGCTAGCAAATGCCGTGATTCAGTCAGCTTTCAACTATAGTAATGGGTATATAACATCTGATGATGATACTCCGTTGAGAGCAAAAATCTACGGGTTTCAAATAATGCAGATGCCTACCAGAGTAGAAGAAACTGCCACTGGGTTAGGTAGGTACTCAATAGCATTGAGTATGATGTACAGGGCGGTATAGGAGACCTTATGTTTGGAAAAGACAGTAAAGTCAAAGTGAAGATTAATCCTTTGTTCTCACAGAACAAAGCCAAAGACGTGGTGACTGGCATTATGTTCAGTCAAAACGAGTGGGTGGAAATTGAGTCCAAAGACTGGGATAGATTAAAGGAAAAAACTTGGACCCTTGGTGGTAAAAGTTATCCTTTATTGATTTCAGACGAGGAAGTCGCTGAAGAGGAAGACAATGATACTTCAGATGACTATGTGGATGGTTCTGACATTGAAGACTTTGCCTCTGAAGGCAGTGTCTTGCAAGATACTGAAGTAGAAGAAGAATAATTAGGAGATAATTATGCCAAGCACAAATGGTACAATATCTGAAGTTATTGTTGGTACTGGTGTACTTTATGTTGCAGCAATTGCTAATGATGGTAATGCATCTGGCGATTATGTAGCATTCCCAACAGATGACGGAGCTAACGCATGGGCTGACCCTGCTGCTAGCTGGGTTGACGTTGGGTATTCTGAAGACGGATGGACACTTGAAATGGATAAAACATTTGAAGACATCATGGTCGCAGAAGAAATTGACCCAATTGCTACCTTCAAGACTGCTCAAGAAGTTAGATTAACTGGTGAACTTGCACAAGCTTCACAAGCTAACATTCAAGTAGCTCTTGGTGGTGGAACAATAACAACTGGTGACGGTTCAAATGGTTATGTCTCAGGATATAATGCAATTAAACCACCTTCAACAGATGACTTTGATGAGAAATCATTATTGTTAATTGTTGACGGACCTGCTGGTGCTGATAGACATGTTGAGATTCCACGTGCAATTAACGTTGGAGCTTTCTCAATGGCTCATCAAAAAGCACCTCAAAAAGTTGTTATCGGAGTTGAGTTTAAAGTACTTAAACCAAAATCCGTGTCACAATACACAGAATTATTCAGAATCATTGATAATACAAATGACTCTGATGTATTCGACATTAACTAAGATAGTTAAAAATTAAATAATAATGATTACGATTGGAGGTCGGCGTGGCTGACAAAAGATATAAAGACTTTGATTCCGCAGAAAAGGAAGCAAAGCAGGAACCTATTCAGGTTAAATTAAACGAAAAAATCTATACATTTCCTCCTGCGTTACCTGCTAGAACTGTTTTAGCACAAATGCGTTGGATGGATGAATCAGGAACTATGCCTACAGCTGCTGTTCCAGAATGGTTAGCATCAATTGTTGGTGAAGACACTATGGAAGAGATATTAGATGAAGGTGCTACATGGCAACAGTTAGAAGATTTGTTGCAATACTTATTAGAAGAGTATCAAATAGTTCAAGACACAGATGAAGAAGTTGATGTTGAACCTGAAGAAGGTGACGACGATACCCCAAAATAACTTTCGAGACTATTGAAATAATTTATCGATGGTCTCAAGTAGAGGCGGATTTTCAAAGACACTATTCTATAGAAGACCCAGGTATAATAACCTGGAGACGATTCATGTTATTACTTGTGAATCTTCCTGTAGATGAATCTGTTTTTTATGCTCCATTTTTTAATGCAGCACAAGAAGGAACTACTTACAAATCTGAAGTAGGAGCAGAACCACCTAAAGGTTGGGTCAAAAAAGAACTCGACAGACTCAGAGGACGCAATAGACCCAGAAAGCAAGTATCACTTGACCAATTTGTAAAGGAGAGCAAAGGACAAGGTAAAACGAGATAGGACATGGCTTTAAAAGACGCATCTATTAAGGTGATGTTGGAGTTTCAATCCAACAACGCATCACTTTCTAAAGCAACTAAAGGTATAGCAAATGAGTTAAACGGTCTTCAACGTAAGACTGCAACAGTTGCTAGCTCCATGGCATCTTTCTTACCTGCATTCGCAGCTGTTGGTGCAGGTGCATTCTCAGCTTTTTCTTTTGCTAGTAGAGCAGCAGTACAATTTGAAGATTCATTTGCTGGTGTTAGAAAAACATTATCATTTACAGGGTCAGCAGCTAAAAATCAAGAAGCTAACTTTAAATCCTTATCTAAAAACTTAATAGACTTATCTCGTACAACTCCAATGGCTGCAAATGAACTTGCAAGAATTGGTGAAATTGGTGGTCAGTTAGGTATATCTGCTGGTGCTATAACAAACTTTACAAAAACTATTTCTCAATTAACAGTTGCTACAACTATGTCAGCAGAAGATGCTTCCTTTGCATTATCACGTTTAGCAGCTATAACAAGACTTCCAGAAAAGAATTTAAGCAACTTAGCTTCTGTATTAGTTAGATTAGGTAACGAATTTGCTGCGACTGAGGGTGAGATTGTAAATACAGCAATGAAAATTGCTTCTGCATTAGAAGTATTAGAATCACCAACATCTAACACTGCCGCTGACTCATTAGCTTTAGCAGCTGCTTTGAAACAAGTAGGTCAGCAAACACAAGCTGGTTCTACTGCTGTTGCTAGGTCATTAGACATTATGGCTACTGCCGTAATGGAAGGTGGTAGGGAACTTTCTATATTTGCAAAAGTAGCAAATATGTCATCAGAGTCTTTTGCTAATTTAGCAGAGGCATCTCCAGCACAAGCTTTTGTTGCATTCTTAGATGGATTACAACAAGTTGGTAATGCTGGTGCAAACACAGTTCAGTTATTAGACGAATTAGGATTAGGTCAGCAAAGAACATTAAGAGCGTTACGTTCTATGGCTATGGCTTCAGATGATGTAAAAGAAGCAATGAGTTCTGCTAATGAAGAATTTGCTTTAAATACTGCTTTACAAACAGAGGCAGAAAAAAGATATGCAACTGTTGTTTCTCAAATGGGAATACTTAGAAATAATGTTACTGCTTTAGGTATAGAAATAGGTAACAATACATTAAAACCATTAAATGAATTATTAGATACTTTAACAACAATTGTTGGTGGTACAACACGAGATGATTTAGCAGCCATTGGTAAGGGTATGGCAGCTTTTGCAGTATCAGCAAACTTTGCATATACTTCCTTCAAAAAAATGTCTCAGTTAAATATGGCAGCAATGACAGCTGGTATAACAGGTACTGGAATAGATGGTGCTTTAAGGCTTAGAGGAGATGGACTAAGAGGTAAAGGAGAAAGAAAAGATTTTGCTAGGTCATTAGATTTGATGGGTTCTGGTGATAAAACTTTTGACTTTAATAGGGAAAACTATTTAGCACAACAAGCTTCTTTAGGTAGAAATACTGCTGGTATGGCAAATATTCTTAATGTAGCTGAGCTACAAGGTATAGACGCTTTTGACCATAAAGCAAATAAAGAACTGTTAGATAAATTTGGTGGAGTATTACCTACTGGAGATGTATCTGATATAACAGTAGAAGAAGATGGTGTATCTCGTAATTTAACAACAGCAGAGCAAGACCGTCTAAGAATACTTCAAGCTATAAATGGTGAGGAAGCCAAAAATACTGGTGAGAACGCTAAACAATTAGAACTTGAAAAGAAAAAGAAAGCTCTTCTTGAACAAGAAGCAAAATTACAATCTAAAATTACTACAGAAGAACAAAAGCAAAATCAAGCTGCTACTGGAAATATGTCTAAAAGAGCAGAGGAACTAAAAGCTAAAACGTCAAGAGCTCAAACTGATGCACCAGATGTAAGTGAGTTTGAAGGTATTGATGCAGAAGATATGGACCACTTGAAACTTCAGGGTTCTAAGTTAACAACACAGCTAAATATTTTAGAGCAACAAGAAAGGGAACTAGCATCGGCACAAAAAGAACTTGCTTCAAGAACTGACCAAGGTACTGATGCATTTATAAAAGCTGAAAAGGAAGTTGATGATTTAAGAAACTCTGTTGACCAAACTAAGTTAAATATTAAAAAGCTTGGTGATGAAATGGATAACTTGGGTCAAGATTTTAATGATGCAGCTCATGGTGTACAACTTTATCATAAAGAACTTAAAGAAGTTGTTACAGAAGTTCAAAAAATGGGACAAGTTGATGAAAAAGTTACTGCTTCGATAAAAGGTAACCAAAACGAAATTCAAGGCGAACTTAATGAAACACAAACTAAACTTGCACAAGTCAATAAACAATTAGAAAAGAATGCAGTTAAACAAGCATCAGGTAGATTCCTACCTAACACACAGGTTGTTGGAGCGGGAACTGAAAAAGGACTTCAAAGGTCAAGTTTTGGTGCTACTGCTAGACAAATTGGTCCTGCTATAAAAGGACTAGCAGGATTTAATGCAGAACAAGCAAAAACTGTAGGAACAACTAGAGCTTTAATAAAAGCTTTGACTATGAAACGTAAAGCACTTATGGCAAATCAACAAGCATTGATGTCATCTGCTCAAAGCAGTCAAGCATTTAAAATAGCCACAACAAGCTTAGGTAATGCAATAATGGGTCTGAAAGCTGCTTTTATGTCACTTCTATCCAGTATGGCAATAATGGTTGCTACAACAGCTGTATTTAGTTACTTAATGAAGATGTGGGAAAACGCTAAAAAGACATCTGCTGCTATTAGAGAAATCGGTGACGAAATTAAAGCAGTTATTGATTTACAAGACCAAATGGTATTCAGCGGTTTACAAAGAGATTTAATACAAGAAGCCTTAGATGAAGAATTACAAAAAGCAACACCTGACCAAGCATTAGTAGATACTTATACTCAACAGCTTATAGATATGGATAAAGGTATAGCTGAGGCTGCATTTAACATAGATAAATCTACAGCTGAACTAGGTAAAAGTTTATTACTAGAAACTACTGAAAAAGGAATAGACGTTTCAGCTAGATTAGATGCTATTAATCACGCATTAGGGACTACTTTCGACTTAGAAGAATATTACATGATGGTTGGTAGGCAGATACAAGATTTTGAAAACAGTACAGTTAATTCATTATTAACAGCAGTACAAAACTTTGAAGAAACCCAACAAGAGATTGATGACTTAAGAGGTGCGAATGTATTGTCTAAAGAAGAACGAGAAAGACTTGCTCTATTAGAACAAGAATTAGCAGCTGGAGAAATGCTTGCACAATTTGCACAACAAGCTGGTCAAGATTTTGAAGGTATTGTCGCAGATATGGGTGATGCTTTTGGAATATTCCAAGACTCAGCTTCATTTGGTTTATTAGATAAAAACACTTTACGTGACCAAGTTAAAGATATTGGAATGCAATATGAAATTATTACTAAGAACGGTGAAGAATATGTAAATGTATTTACTGAACAACAAAAGATGATTGCAGGTCAATATGGTGCAACTACCATGCAAATTGTCAAGACTCCTTTGTTTTCTATATTAAAAGATGATTTAAAGGGTGCAGATATAGAAGCTTCTATTGACGCATTAAATGGATATATATTATTAGCTGAAGTTACAAGACGTCAAGGTGTAGGTGCAGTAGATGATTTAGCGGATTCTAATTCTACATTTATACAAATGCAAAATGAAGGATTGAAAAAACAAGCAGACTTCCTAAAACAAAATGGTGTCATAATGCAAGACATTGACCCTGAAAAAGACAGGGCAAGAGCTATTAGAGAAGTTTCAAATGCAAGTAGAGTTTACCAACAACAACAAATAGCACAGGCACAACAAAGTGCTAAACAGTTGGGATTACTCGAATTCCAAATGACTAAATTTGAAAAATCATTAAATGAATCACTACAAAAAGCTTCAGGCAATTTAGCTTCTGTATTTTCAGGAATGCCTGAAACTATACGTAAGAGTGTTGACAGAATGATTGAGGAAATGGTTATTAAAGAAACAAGACTTAAAAATTTCCAGAACGATGTCAAGAGACTTTCTACTATTGCACCAATGCTTGCTAAAGATATAGCAGAACAAGGTTTAGCAGCCGAAGAAGTACTAGCTGATTTACTTAAAGACCCAGTTGCTGCATTTACACTTGAAGCTTCTTTAACTAGAGTAGCTCCATTTAAAGCTGAAGACTTAGGTATAAGCGAACAAGAAATTGAAAAAATGCAACAGTCTGGTTTGATTATGGGTGAAAATGCAGCTGAAGGTATCATCATGGGAATACAACAAAATAGTAATCAGCTTGAACAAGTATTTGTTGGAACTATGAAAAATGCAATTGATGCTACTAGATATTACATTAAAGAGGGTTCTCCTTCTAAATTAACTGCTGAAGTACTTGGTGAACCATTAGCACAAGGTATAGCATTAGGTATTTTTAATGAAGACGGAACTATAAGAGATGCACTTACAACTGTAATTAATGATGCCATAGAAGAAGGTCAAGTCTTATTAATGACTATACCAGAAGCAGTTAGTGGGCTACAAAAAGCTTTAGCTACTATGTTTGCTGTAACAAGTGCTCAAAGAGGTGTTACTGCTGCAAACTATGCCGTACAAAAGTCTGAACAAGCACTTATGGCTACTAGGAGAAAGAATGCTTCATTAAGTGAAAGAATACTTAAAAATCAAATAGCTTTACAAAAAGCAGAATTAGAAGGACGTAAAAACAATATCACTATGACTGAAGAACTAAACATTCTTCAACAAAAAATATCTATAGACCAATTGAAACGAGATATGAGTGGTAAGAAGTCTGCTTCTGAGCGTAAAGCAATTGCTGATGCTGAAAAAGAATTAGAAGAATTAAGACTAGCAGCTGAAGCAGGCATTGTTGATGCATTAGATGTTGAAGTAGCCGAAGAAAAACTAGCTGAGCTAAAAGGTACTAATAAAACTATTGACGAACAACGTGTCGAAATATTAAAACTAGCTGAAGCTGAAAAGAAATTACAGGAGACTGAAAAAGAAGCTAGAGAGGTTGACCAAGAACTAATTTCTTTAAGAGAAGAAAATATAACTCTTCTTGATGAAGCTGCTAACTCAAGTTATGAATTACAAACTGCTTATGACAACTTAGATGCTGCTACTGAAAATGTATTTACTGCTGAAATGAAGTATGCAGATGCTAGAGATAAGTTTGCAGAATTTGCTAAAAGCTCACCAGAATTATTTGATGCCATAGTACAAGGGTATGGTGGAGTTGGAAGCACTATAGATTTAATTAAACAAAAAACAGACAATTTTGTAACTGCAACTGAGACTGGTGCTGATAGAGCTATACAAGCAATCAGAGAAATTGTTACAGAAGCTAACGCAGCTTTTGCTCATGTACAATCATTAGATTTACTTGGAGATACGTCTTTTGAATCTGCCGCAGATGATGCAATGAATAGAAGGAATGCAGTAGCAACAGCTGAAGAATTTAATCAATTATTTCAAGGTACTGCTTTAGCACCACTTCTTACCAACATGAGAGCTGGTACTGCATTAAAAAATTCAGCAGTAGATGCAGGTAAAACATCTGGTGGAGATAGAAGTGTATTTGAAAGCTTAGATGACTATACAGCTAGCCAAATGGCATTGTCAAGAATTGATAAAGGACAGGAAATTACATTTGCTGATTACACAAGAGCAATTCAGTCATATCTTGGAGTAGCAACAAACTTAGACACAGCAGGTCAGATAAACTTTTCACAACAACAATTAGAAAATTTAGGTATTTCAGATACTTCCTCTATACCACAAGCAGAAGGTTCAGGAGCATCTCAAAACTATGGTGCAACTGTACTTGGTGGTACTGGTATGCAGTTAACTGGTATGGGTGACTTATCAAGATTATCTGACAGTGAAAAAGTTACTTACAACTACAAAAAAGACAAGGGATTAGGAATTAATCAAAAAGAATACGACTTAAAAGTTCGTCAAGATTTAATAGATGTTTACAACAGAGCAACTGGTCAAAATATATCAAGAGTAGAAAAAGTATTGGAAGACTTAGGAATGTCTGGATATCCACTAGGAGTAACTGGTGCTAACAGAGGTATTCCTATTCAACCTTCAACTGGTAGAACGGTATCACCTAATGATGACCATAGATTAAATTATCAAGACCAAATAGGTAGAGGTAACCAAAGTTACATTAACGACCTATATTCAAAAGTTATAGGAATGCTTGATAATCTTGGTGATAAAAAATATGGATATGTATTGAAGAGAAAGTATGGAGGTGCAGTTAAACCTTTCCAAAGAGCACTTGTTGGTGAATACGGACCAGAGTTTGTAACAGCACTTCCTGGTGGTGGATTAAGAGTAACACCTCAAGGTTCTGAAAGAGGTGGTAGTATAACTGTAGGAAATGTCAATGTAAATGTAACTGGTGTCCCTACTGACCCAATACAGGCTAGAAAGGCAGCAGTTCAAATACAGAAAGCATTAGTTAATCTTGAAAAGGAAGGCGTTTCAGGAACTGGATTGTCGAGGAGATAATGGCTTTTAAAGTACATATAGGTAGATTATCTTTCACATCACCTGGTTCATTATCATTTGAATCTGGAGATGGTGGTAGAACTTTAAGCATCCAAGGTAAAATGGGTGGAGAAGAAATTACCTTAGAACATATCAAATATATTAGAGATGAATTAGTATCTTTAGCTTCTTATGGTTTAACAGTCCCATTCAGGTATGACGGAGACTCAACTTATGACGGATATGTAAAAGTTAATTCTTCTAATATTCAAACTAAAAGGTATCAACGTGGTGGACTGAGTTATAGTGTTGATTTTGAATACTTAGGTAGGTCTGGAGAAGTAGTATTTGAATCAAGATTTACTGGTGCATTATTAGATAATGACCATAGTGTAACTAGCACTACTAATCAGTTTCATGCTGCACCTGGTGACCATTATAATTATTATCATCCTAGTGAACCAACAGATGGTACAAGATTAGCTAAAGATGAAACAAGTACTGCTACTGGTGCAACTACAACTTTAAGACTTAAAACTGATAATAATTTAAGAACTGCTAATGCTCAATACCATGTAGAGCCTGAAGACTTTTATAAAGGAGCTTGTTTAATAAAAACAGGAACTTATTATAAAGGATTTACTTCTACAAGTAATAACGTACAAACTTTGACAGATACTGGTGAAGAAATAAGATGTGGTTTATTTTCTACTAATAAACCTGGAAGTCTAACTATAGAAAATGGATTAGTAAAAGTAGAATTTAGTGCTTCAACAACTCAAGCTTTATTTAATACTTACATATTTGATGTCTCTGACTATCAATCAAGTAAGACATGGGCATTTACTAGAGGAGCTCCTTCTGGTAGTGACCACCTTGCAACAAACTGGCTTGGTTGGAGAACTATGCAGATACTAAAAAATCACCCAGAATGTGCAACTGTAAGATGTACTACTTACCTAAATGCTGATAGCAAAGACGGTAGGTTAGTAGTAGATTTTACATTAAGACGTGGCTCACACCATGTATCAATAGTAGCTAATCAGTTTACAGCAAGTAGATTTAATTTATCATTATCAACTTATTCAGGAACAGATGCTGCTACAGGTACAGGTTATATTATTGATAATACATCTTCACCTTCTGATGGAAATAAATGGATATTAGGTAGTCCAGACAGTGCTGCTTCTTCTTTACTATTTGATGTTGGAAGAGAAATGATGCATAAAAATGGTTCTCAAATGAAAGCTTTTATTGGATATGAATTAGCACAAGAAGACTCATCTGTTAACTCAGCAGACTCTGCCACTTCAGTAAGAGACCAATACTTTGATAATGTTTATGAATATCAGAAGTTGGTGAAGTCTTAATGTCAGTAACAGAAAAATTAATGGCTCAAGGGTCATTTAATGTACAACTAGATTACAACAAACTTCCTAACTCAGTTTTAAACAGTATTGACGCTTGGGACCAAATAGTCATTGTTCCTTCAAGAGTTACTGAAGATGAGTTAAATGATTCAGCTATGTTGACTTCAGCTGAATATGTTGGTGTTATAAAAACATTAGGATTGGGAGATGAATCTGTAGAAATAACAGGTGCAGGTCTAGGAACATATTTAGGTGACGGTGGTAGTCGTGGTATGCCTATTTCTGACCAAGGTGATATTTCTAATATGAGAAGTTTTGAAAATGTTTCATTAGAGTATGTTCTTAATAATAAAGACGGAACTCCTTATGGAATATTAAGAGATGGTAGAGACGCTGGATTAAGAGCTATAAGACCTGGAACTATTACCAACCCTAGTAAAGAAAGCACAGACTTACTTTTAAATTTTGAAGGCACTAATGGTGATAAAACAACCACTGACGGTACATCTAAAAAACATGATGTTGAATTTTATGGAAATGCAAAGATAAGTACAGACCAATCTAAATTTGGCAGTAGTTCATTATATTTAGATGGTGATAGAGATTACTTGGAGGTTGACTATTCTTATCATTTCCAATTAGAATCTGAAGATTTTACAGTTGAATGGTGGGAATATAGGGAGGCATAATGCCGCAGTTTGATTTAGCAAATGCAAATATAAGCTCTGGTGGAATAACAAAAGTAAAGAATAGAATTGGTTTTGTTCCTTTTGTTTATGACACTGGATACCCAAATTTAGGTAACTACTTAGATAATGACCCAGTTCCTTCTGGTTCTACTATATACGCAGAGAGTGTTGGTGGTAGAGTTCCTTATGACCCAGATTTTCATAATGGTGTCAGAGGTAATTTAGTTGTTGGATATGGTCATACATATAGAAATGAAGGTGCACAATGGAAAGGCTCCGACGCTTTATTCTATGACTTTTATTCTGTAAAAGAAAATGCAACAGATTCTAATGCAACTACCTTTCAAATTAATAATGTAGATTATGTATTTCCAATACAAAAAGGTGATGTATTTGCTACTACTGATGACGGTGGTAAATACTTAGATGCAAGTAATAATGTAATAACTAAGGGTATAAGAATTAAATACATAGGAGACGATAGTTCGACATCGAATCAACGTTTCTCGGAGTCTATTGCTTCTACATTATTAGCAGAAGATTTAGTAGGTTTTAAAAATAAAGTTATCTCAGTATTTACTGGACATGAAGATGCATTTCCTTATGACACGACACTAGCTCAACAACATTTTGATATGATGGTTGGTTTATGTTTTGCAATAGGTAAGGAAGCTTTTGAAGACACTTTATTTGTTTACGAATATAAACAAGTTGATGGTACATCTGTAACAAGTTCAAGCAATTTATCTGCTTATAACGATGCAGGTTATGCACTTATGTTTTTAGGTGCAAAAGCAAGACCTATGGATTATCCAAATGGTGATGCTGCTATAGCTTCTAATCTATTACTAATACACAAACCCAATGAAGGCATTGTTGTCAATGGTCATAAAGTTACTTGGGAAAACAAATTACTTTGGGACCCAGCATTAATTAAACAAAGACGAGAAGACATTGATGAGCTACTTGGTTCTAACAGTGCAGTTAATCCTACTGCTACACCACTTGACCCTAGAACAAATTCACAATGGTATCAAGGACCTGCAATAAATCAGGACTTTTTTATGGCTAGACCAAATGCACCAGCATGGGTAGATATTGTTCAAACAACCTTACCAACTGGTGCTGTTACTAATACTATTAGAACATTATTAGAACAAGGAAGAGAAAACGAAATTCCACAGTATTACACAGGTGATGCTTCTATTTACGATACTGACCCAGGAAATGAAAACTATTGGGAAGAAGACCCATTTTATCAAAAAGCATTTTCACAATTTTGGCAAATAAATAACAGATGGTATAAAGGTGCACAAACATTTACAAGCGTAAGACCTAGAACTACACATGGACCAGCTATAGCAGCTCAGAATGATGGTTCGGTCCCTCCTTATATATTTGGGTTAGACAATGGTTCTGGTGAATTACAAGTATTTATGACAAGCACTAGAGCTGAAAGCACAATAGATGGTATAACAGGAATTGATTCTACTATTTGGGATATTGCAAATGGTATTAAGTTGGGTGATAGAGCAAATGGACAATGGGTTCATAGAGCTATAACTAGAAAAGGTAATAAGTTTACTACTTGGGAAAATGGTACATTAGTAACACAATGGACTTCAGATAAGACTGTTAAAAGAGTAACTAGAGATGCTAAGACAAGTGGTACTGATGAAAAAGCATCTTTAAACTTTTCAATAGGTAGAAGTCAACAAGCAGATTATTTTAAAGGATATATAGACGGATTAAAAGTTACTAAAGGTGAAGCTTTATATAATGCTAACTTTACACCTTCTACATCAGCACCAACAGTAGATAATACTGCTAATAGCTACACAGGTTTACATAATGTTGAATCAGTTTTAAATGCTTTGAAAAAGGTAATGTCTTCTTTAGACACAGAATATAAAGTAAATACTACTGGAACAATAGATGCAGGACCTAGAGAAAATTTATTTGAAGGTCATGGTACAGCAGAGCCTAAAGCAATTATTGTTAGAGACTCTTCAGGTGAAGACCCAGGAATTATAGGTTTGAATCCTGATGCATTAACTACACAGTTTGAAGCTGAAGATTGGGTATCTGGTGTCGAATATTTAAAGAACGTAGGTTCTGATGGTCAAAACATAGACTTAGTAGAAAGATTCTTAACAGATGTCCCTTATTACGATTTATTTGGTAATCCACTTGAAAGAGTAGCTTATGTTAATGAATCTGATACAAATGCACTAATGGCTCCCAAAAGAGCAGAAGCTTATTTAGATGAATTTACTAGGACTAAAAAGTCTCTGTCATTATCACTTGAATACTATGACATAAAAGGTGACTTTGAAGTTGGAGATAACATTTATGTTTACGACCCTGAAGTAGGTTTTGTTGATACTCCTACTAAGGCTATTGCTGATGGTAGAAGTGAACCTTATGAAGCAATATGGCAGGGTCAATATATAAATCCTGAAAAGATAAGAATTATTGGTATCACATATCCAATAGAAGATACCTTTGGTGTTTACTTAAGAAAGGTTACAAGTACATCACCATATCAAGTTAGATATGTAGATTTATCAGATTATGTAATATTTGAATCAGGTAATACTTCACTTGATGTTGGAGATTTAGGTAAACAGATAGGTGATGATTTAAGATTTTCAAATCAATTATCTGGTACTACTACTGGTAGAACAGAATATAAGCCAGGAAAAGTACTAGACCCTGATGATGTTGATTCTGAAGGAATAAGAACTACATCAAGTTTTTATACAGATGCAGTAGGTACTCAACAATCTATTATATTTATAGAATGGAGAACTCCTAGAAATACAAGTGGTACTGTAATTGAAAATGGTTTACATTATGAAATATCAGTAGAACCTGTAAACCCTGATTTAGGTGACGCTACCAAATACTTTGTACAATGGGGTAATGAAACATTTACTGTTGAAGGTTTACAAAAAGCCACTGATTACAAGGTTGGTGTCCAAGCTGTAACTACTGGTGCAGCTTCAGGATATGTTTATGAAACAATAACAACAGCAGTTGACACTGCTCAACCTAATAAACCAGCACAAGCTACAACTATTGCAACCATAGCAGGTGCAGTACAAATAATACATCATTTAGGTAGGGCTACAGATGACGCAGGAAATCCAGTTAGCAGCGTGACTAACTTTACATTACCTGCTGATTTAGCTCACTTAAATGTTTATGGTTCTACTACTTCTGGCTTTACAGTAGGAGAATCAACTAAATTAGGTAACATACCTTGTGACGCTTCTTATTTAAGATTAAATATTCCAGCAGTAGCAACACTTAAAGGCGAGTCTTTAGATAGTGCTCAAACAATGTTTTTCAGATTTACAGCAGTGGATAATGCTGGAAATGAATCAGACGCTTCAGATGAAGAACAAGGAACTGCTAGTTTAATTGAAACCCAACATATAGATGATGCTGCAATTACTGAAGCAAAAATACAAAACTTAGCTGTAGGAACTGCAAAGATTGCTGATGCAGCTATATCAAATGTTAAGATTGGAAACTTAATTGAATCTGATAATTATTCATCTGGTACTTCAGGTTGGTCAATACAAAAATCTAATGCTACATATCCTGATGGTTTTATAGAAATAAATGATGCTTTAATAAGAGGTAACATAACTGCTACAACAGGAAACATTGGTGGTTGGTCAATAGCTAGTAACAAACTAACAGCTGGTAACTTAGAACTAGATGCTGGAAATACAACTATTAAAGGTAATTATTCTTCTGGTTCATCAGGGTTTAGTTTGAATAATGACGGTACTGTAGAATTTAATGACGGAACATTTAGAGGTGATGTAGTTGGTGGTACATTAACAATTGGTGCTACTGCTAAATATGACAGTACAACAGATACATCTGTATTTGTAGTAGACGAAAATGGAAACATGTATTTAGGACATCATACTCTAGGTAACGCACCATTTTCTGTAACTAATAGCGGTGACCTCGTAGCAACTTCTGTTACAATTACTGGAGGAGAATTACACATAGGATAATATGGGATTTCATTTAGATACAACAGGTAACATATGGTTAGGCAATGGTAGCGAGGGAGATACACTATCTGACGCTATATCTGCTGGTCCTCCAAATTTTTATGTAACAAGTGCAGGTTCATTATTTGCAAAAGAAGGAACTATTGGCGGAATAGACATTAACGCTTCTAATATACAATCTAACTATTCATCAGGAGTTTCTGGATTTAAAATAGACAGTAGTGGTGGTGCAGAGTTTAATGGACCAATATTATCTTTTGGTAAAGCAACAGGAACACCATCTGGTGCAGGAACTACTTCTATAAAAATAGGAGATGCAATTCTATTTTCAAGAGATGAAGGTTCTGCTGGTAATCACTTATTTTCTACTAAACCACTTGTTGTTATGGCTGATGGTGATGAAGATAACCCTTCTCTTACTATTCAAGGTGATTATCAAAAAATGGGTTTCTTTCTTATTACACAAACAGATTTTAACTTTGATACATTCAAGCTCAGTAATGGCGATGACGATATATGGAGTGTAAATTCAAATAGTACAACTTTTACAATACTTGGAGATTTGACTGTTGATGGAAGCACTCTAACTGTAAATGGTGATTCTGGAAGTTCTGGTCAATATTTAGGTAAAGATTCAAATGGAACATTGGGTTACCATGACATAACTGGAGGAACTGTTGGTATAAATGCAGGAACAGGTATTGCTATTGATAATACAAATGATGCAATATCGGTTGTATATGGTAACACAACAAATACTTCTTCAAGAGGTAACCATGACCATGACAGTAGTTATCTAACTAACTCCCATACAAGTGCTAGCAACCCACATCCAATATATGTACAAGCATTAAACCACTCTCACGCAAACTTTTTAGAAAATGCAGATTTAAGTTCTTATGCAACTAATACTGCTTTGCAAGCAAAATTAGATGCTACTCACTCTATGAATATTTATGACCACAATGCATTTTTAACATCTAACAATTTGCCTAATAATGTTTTAACAAATGACAATCATACAAGTCACTCTGGATTTTTGTCAGTAAACCATTCATTAAACTCTTATGACCATAGTTCTTTTGTAACTCAAAACAATATTGATTTTGGTAATCATAATCACAATGTTCCTAATCATAACCACGCATATTCTTCAATAGGACACGGTCACTCTTATGCTTCTAGTAACCATAACCATAATTATGCTGCCAGTGACCATAATCACTCTTATGCTGCTAGTTCACACAACCACGCATATGCTAGCTCTTTTCATAACCATAGTTCTATTTCAAACCATACTCACACTTATGCTGCCTTGAATCACAGTCATAGTGGTAATCAAACTATTAACGCATGGATGCACGATGATAGGTTCTTATCAGTAAATGCTAACTCTGTACCAGGTCTTAATGTTATTAATAGATTAAATCCTGTAACAGCAAACTTTAATGAAGGATATGTAGATAGATTGGTTGCTTCTAATCCAGATGAAAATTATAGAAACTCTTTTTCATCAATGAAAAGAAAAACATTTAGAATTACTGCTCAAGATGTTGAGCAAGCACTTACAGATGATGGTGTTGATACTGATGATGTAGCTTGGTTAATAGATAGACTGTATTATGTAGACCCATGGTTAGAAGACGAACCTGCTGAAAAACAAGCACATGGTGCAAGAGGTCTTATGAATGGTGAATTTGAAGCAGTATTAGTACAAGCGGTAAAAGATTTATCTGCTAAGATAGATACATTAGAAGACCGAATAGCAACCTTGGAGGGTTAAATGGCGTTATCAGAATATAAGTTCTATACACCTGTAGTGTCAGAAACTGACGAACAAGCAGTAGAAAGACTTACAAGTGAAATGACAGAATTGGAAATGATATATTCTAAATTAGATTCAGACAATGATACTGAAACTGAAGAAATGCAGAATATAGAATCAATGATTTTGGCTAAAAGAACAGAATTTGAAGATAAGGGTGGTTCATACCCAGAGCTCTAAATGATATTTAAAAAGGATGGCAAAAAAATAATTGAGTTTAAGACCGATGTTAAAGGTCTTGAAACTGTTGCACCTGTAAAACCTTCTAGCTACTTTATTCCACAATGGTTTAAAGATATGCACGATTACATAGAAGTACCTAAAAATCCTGAAGGTCCTCCTTCATACTTTGGTAAAACAGGTGACACTGCTAAAAAGTTTTATAACGGAACAGTCAAAAGATGTCCTGCTATTGTAGATTTAATTTCATCAGGTTACATTATTCCAATGTGGGCAGACACATTACTTCAAAACGATGGAAGATTGCTTGAATGGGATAATAAGAAATTTCCTTATGGTATAGAGTTTCATTCAAATCAACAAATATACAATTGGAAGTTAAGTAAAAATGATTTTCAAGAAGGTGTAAAGTTTACAAATCCTTGGAGAGTATATACACCACCAGGATATTCAGTTATGTTTCTAGCACCTTATTATCAATTTGAAAAAAGGTTTACTGTTTTATCAGGTATTGTTGAAACAGACAGTTATCATCACATAAATTTTCCTACACTTCTTCATACAAAAAAAGATATTATTATTGAAAGAGGAACGCCATTTATTCAAGTTATTCCTTTTAAAAGAGACGATTTTATATTAGATATGGGACAAATGAGTGAAGAACAGATATATGCTGACGGAGAAGAAAAAGCTTATTTAACTACTAAATTTAAGAACGCATACCGTTCAATTACCTCAATTCTTAAAAACACATAGTAAAATCTCCATGAGGAGACAATATGTCAGAAGAACAACCAAAAAACGACTGGGATACTGATTATTTCTTTTTTAATCACGATGCAAAAAGACAATATATTTTGCAAAGAATGTTTGAAGCAGAACAACTACATTTTGAAATGATGGTTGATAAATTAGACGAAGGTCATTCCGATTTTGATAATTGGAAAGATACAACAAAACAATTGAAAGAAGAACTAGATAGATTACGTTATCTATTTAAGTTATATGGAGGAACATTAGGTAGCGAATTCCCAGTTGAAGAATAATGGCTATTGACACAACATTTGATGCTGCCCAGAGAATAGCTGGTTCTACCGACTACAACGACCATATATTTAGTCTTGATTCAAATGGTGACCCTTATGGCTATCAAGTTTCTAATGCAATAGTTCACATTGATGACACCACCACGGACAGTAATGGTGATGAAATTGGATACAATCTTTATTTAGACGCACAAACAATGGTTACTGACGGTTCGTTAGTAATTGGTACTATCGCATCAAAAGAATTATATTTTGCTACAGACGGCACAATACACGCTAAATTCACAACAGATGGCTACTTAGATTTATTAACTTCAAAATTAAAGTTAAATGGTAATAGTGGTGCTGCTAACCAAGTAATTAAATCCGATGGATATGGAAATTTAAGTTGGACAGACTTACCTAATCAACAACAAGCTTTTGGAAATATAGTTGTATCAGGTGAAGATACAATACAAGCAGATACTACTGGAGATACTCTTAACTTAGTAGCTGGTTCAGGAATTACACTTTCTACTAATGGTGGCACAGATACATTAACTATTAGTGCTTCTGGTGGTGGTGCTGCTCAAGCATTCAAGAATATTGTTGCTGGTGGTAGCACAATGATTGCTGATAGTAGTTCAGATACACTTACTCTAGTTGCTGGTTCTAATGTTACGATAACTTCAGATTCTGTTACTGACACTATAACAATTGCTGCAAGTACAAGTGGTGATGTTAACCAAAGTGCATTTACTCAAATAGCTTCTACAAATCAAAATACTATACAAGCAAATGCTGAAAGTGATACTTTGACTATTGATTCTGATGATGAAAGTACATTAGATAGTAGATATAAAGCTGACCGTGACCAGATAGATATAATAACAGACACTTCAACAAAGACTGTTAAAGTAAATAGTAAAGTACCTAAGACTTTATCAATGGTAGGTAAAGCACCCGTATTGACAAAACTAGGAGAAAATTCTGGAGTGCCTTTAAGGAATAAGTTTTTTAATGTGGCTACATCAGATGCAGTTTCTGGAGGCGGAGGTTATGTAGGTGTTAGTACCAGAAGTTTGCCTTTGTTACAAAGCTCTGGTTCTGTTGTAGATATACTAATGCCAGCAAAGAACGACAATTCGACTTTACAACTTACATATGTAGATAGCACAGGTACAGAAGACATAATAGACATGGAAGTAGCTGAATAATGGCAGAGAAAACGCCAGTAAGAGTTAATTATGACGGTAGTAATAACGCTATCGGTTTTGCTGAATTTCAATCAGCAGATTTTATAGGAATAGATGATGGTGGTACTGGTGCTACTACGGCATCAGCAGCAAGAACCGCTTTAGGTATTGAAATTGGCGTAAATGTACAAGGTTACGACCAAGACTTAGCAACAATAGCAGGACTATCTCACGCAGATGGTGCTTTTATTGTTTCTAATGGTTCAGCATGGACTGTAGAAAGTGGTTCTACTGCTAGAGATTCTTTAGGTTTAGGTACATCTGACACAGTCACATTTAGTGGATTAACAGTAAGTAACAATGTAGTAATAACAGGTGACTTAACCGTTAATGGTACTCAAACAATATTAAACACCGAAACATTAACAGTCGACGATAACACAATAGTTTTAAATAATAATGTAACTGGTTCACCAACAGAAAATGGTGGTATAGAGATTGAAAGAGGAACATCAGCAAATAAAAGTTTATTATGGGACGAATCAAATGATTACTGGACAGTAGGTTCTGACGGATTCGTAGCAGGTTCTTTCACTGGTACGTTGAGTGCTACATCTACACTTGCAGATGGCGTCACAGCTACAACTCAAAGTGCTAGTGATAACAGTACAAAAATAGCAACTACTGCTTATGTTGATGCTCAAGTAGCTACAGAAGATACATTAGAAGAAATGAACGATGTTTCTTTTTCAGGATTAGCTAACGGAGACTTTTTAAGATACAACGGAAGCAATTGGATTAATGACCCTGTTAACCTTTCTACAGATACCATTGGTGATTATGTACAAAACTTAGTCGCAGGTACTGGTATAAGTGTTAGTGTTACTTCAGGTGAAGGACAAACTCCAACAGTAGCTTTATCTGCTGGTTTAAATGATTTATCAGATGTAACCTTAACTTCTACACAAACAGGTGACATACTTAGATACAATGGTTCAGCATTTATAAATGAGCCTCTTAACTTAGGTACCGATACTGAAGGTGCTTATGTTGCAAGTCTTGTTGCTGGTACAGGTATAGACCTTGCTAACAATACTGGAGAAACTGCAACACCAACTATTACAGTTGATTTAGGTGACTTCGATACAGATAGTTTATCTGAGGGTAGCTCAAATCTTTATTATACAAATGCAAGGTTTGATACACAGTTAGGTACAAAAACAACTGACAACTTAACAGAAGGTTCTACAAATCTTTATTTTACTAATGCAAGAGCAGACGCTAGAATTGCTGCCGCTACAACAGATGATTTAACCGAAGGAAGTTCTAATTTATACTTTACCTCTGAAAGAGTAGATGATAGAGTTGCTGCTTTATTAGTAGATTCATCAACTAGCGGTATAGACATAAGCTATGACGACAACAATGACCAATTAACTTTAACTGTAGATTTACCAGAAGTAGAAGACGCATTAGAAGATATCGTAAATGGTCTTATTGTTGGTGGAACTGGTATTACTGCTACCTATGACGATTCTGCTGGAACTTTAACTTTAACAATACCTCAAGAAGTAGGAACAACAAGTGATGTAACATTTAACTCTGTTACAGCAGATTTAACTGGTGATGTAACTGGTACAGTAAGTTCTATATCTAACCACGATACTGACTCTCTCACAGAGGGTTCATCTAATCTTTACTACACTGATGCAAGAGCCAGAGCTTCTGTTTCTGTTACTGATTCTGGAGGAGATGGTTCACTGTCATATGACAACTCGACAGGAGTTATAACATATACTGGACCATCTGCTTCAGAAGTCAGAGCACACATATCTGGTGGCACTGGTGTAACAATTACATCAGGTGAGATTGCAATAGGTCAGTCTGTAGGTACAACTGACAATGTAACATTTAACAATATAGATGCAGACGGAAATGTAGTTATTGATGGTAACTTAACTGTATCTGGAACAACAACAACTGTTAATACTGAGACAATAGAATTAGCAGACAATGTAATACTTCTTAACTCAAATGCTACAGGTAATGCTTCACAAAATGCAGGTATTGAGATTGAAAGAGGCGATGATAGTAATAAGACATTAGTTTGGAATGAAAGCACAGATAAATGGTCTGTAGGTAGTGAGACATTTGTAGCGGGGACTTTTGAAGGAGCCTTGACTGGAAATGTCACAGGAACTGTGTCAAGCATCAGCAATCACGACACTGATAGCTTAAGTGAAGGCTCCACCAATTTATATTACACCGATGCAAGAGTTGCAGCTTACCACACAGGTGGTACTGGAATAACATATAGCTCTGGAACAATAAGCATAGATTTCTCTGAGTTTGATACAGATAGTATGAATGAAGGCTCTACAAACCTTTACCATACTGCTGCAAGAGCAAGAACATCATTATCTGGTAGTACAGGAATTACTTATGACAATAGCACTGGTGCTATAAGTATTGATTCAACTGTAGCTACATTAACTGGCTCACAAACATTAACTAACAAGACAATTAACTTTGAAGACAACACAGCAATAATTGAATATGCTGTAACAGTATCTAATGCTTCTGGTAGTAACAAATATTACTTAGATGGACAACTTGCAAGTACTGTACAATTAATTCCAGGTGTAACTTATAGATTTGATACATCAGACTCTTCAACATCTGGTCATCCATTTGCTTTATCATCAACTAAAGACGGAACACATAATAGCGGTAGTGCTTATACAACAGGTGTTACAACTAATGGGTCACAAGGTTCAAGCGGTGCTTATACACAAATAGTTGTAGATGGAATGACACCTAACTTGTACTACTACTGTACAGCACACTCTGGTATGGGTAATGATGGAATGCTCAGAATTAAGACACAAGATACTGATGATGTATCTGAAGGCTCATCAAACTTATACTATACAGACGCAAGAGCACAAGCTGCAATAACAGGTAGCACAGGAATAAATGTTTCATCTGGTGCAGTATCTATAGATAGCACAGTTGCAACACTTACAGGTTCACAAACTCTTACAAACAAAACAATAAACTTTGAAGACAATACTGCAATCATTGAATTTGCAGTTACAGTTTCTAACCCTGGCTCTGGTAACAAATATTATTTAGATACAGAGCTAAATGCAAATATACAGCTTATTCCAGGTATTACATATAGGTTTGACCAATCCGATAGTTCTAACTCTGGACATCCTTTACTTTTATCTACAACTAAAAATGGTACTCATGCTTCTGGTAGTAACTACTCAACTGGAGTAACAACAAGCGGAACTCCAGGTTCATCTGGTGCTTACACACAAATTGTTGTTGATGCTGCTACTGCTGATACACTTTACTATTACTGTCAACATCATTCAGGAATGGGTGGCGATGGAGTCATATCTGTACAAGGACTTTCTCTAGCAGACAGTACTACTGATGACTTATCAGAAGGTAGTTCTAACCTTTACTTTACAAATGCAAGGGCTAGAAGTGCGATTTCTGTTATTGACAATGGTGGTGATGGCTCATTATCATACAGTTCGACTAATGGTGCAATAACATATACAGGACCTAGTGCTTCTGAAACTAGAGCACACTTTTCAGCAGGTACAGGTGTAACTTTATCTTCTGGTCAAATAAGCATTGGTCAGGCTGTAGGAACTACAAGCGATGTAACTTTTAACGACTTAGTAGTTTCTGGTGACCTTACTGTTAGTGGAACTACTACAACATTAAATACTGAAACATTAACAGTTGACGACAACATAATAGTTTTAAATAACAATGTCACAGGAACGCCTAGTGAAAATGCAGGTATAGAAGTAGAGCGTGGCAGTTCTACTAACAAGACTTTGATTTGGAATGAAATTGATGGTAAATGGACTGTTGGCTCAGAAAGATTTGATGCAGGAAGTATCCACTCTACATTTACAGGAAACTTAACAGGTAATGTCACAGGAACAGTAAGTGATGTTTCTAATCACGATACAGATGATATTAGCGAAGGTTCTACAAATCTTTATTACACAAATGCTAGATTTGATACACAACTTGGAACAAAAGATACAGATGACCTAACAGAAGGTAGCACTAATCTTTATTACACAGACGCTAGAGCTGACGCAAGAATAGCTGCGGCAAGTTTAGGTGACTTATCAGATGTAACAGATAACGCAAGTTCTTCTGGAGAAATACTAAGATACACTGGCTCTGCTTGGTCAACTTCTAATCAATTAACTGGAATATCTAAACTTAATTTACTAAACACTGATAAAATGCTTTCATCTACATATAAAGATGTTGTATTTAGAGTTAACCCTTCAAGTGCTTCAACAGGTGACTTTGTAGACCTATCTTTCCAAAGTGATGGAAACTCTACTGGAATAGTTGATTTTGCAAGGATTACAGTAGACGCTGTAAACATAGATGATAATGGTGGTAATGCAGAAGGTGCAATTAAGTTTAAAGTTGCTAATGGTTCGTTAGATAACATTGTTCAAATAACAAGCTCTGGTCTATACCTAAATGATGGAAAGACACTCACATTTGAAGGCTCTACTGATGACGCTTATGAAACTACATTAACTGTTACTGACCCTACAGCAGATAGAACAATTACATTTAAAGATGCTTCAGGAACTGTTGCATATACTTCTGATATACCTAGCGATACAGATGGATTATCAGAAGGCTCATCAAATCTTTATTACACAAACGCCAGAGCAGATGCAAGAATTGCTTTAGCTAACTTAGAAGATTTAGCAGATATCGGTTTTTCATCACCAGGTGCAACTGAAAATCAAAAGGTTGTATCTTGGGATAACAGTGCTGGTACATTTGTATTGTCTTCAGTATCTGGACTATCTGGTTCTGGTGAAACTAACACAGCTTCTAACATTGGAACAGCTGGTGTCGGAATATTCGATGCTAAAGTCGGAGAAGACTTACAGTTCAAGAAACTAAACGCTGGTTCTGCAAAGATAACAATTACTGATGATACTTCCAATAATGAAGTAGATATAGATTTTGGAACAGTATCAATAGATGATTTAAGTGACGTAGATACAACAACTTCAGCACCTACAAGTGGTCAAGCTCTTAAATGGTCTGGTTCTACATGGGAACCTGGCGATGCTAGTTCACAAGTAGCACAATTAACAGATGTTACATTAACTTCATTAGCTTCAGGAGAATTTTTACAATATAACGGAACTGCTTGGGTTAATGTTGTTCCTGATACAGACGATATAACAGAAGGTACTGGACAATTATTCTTTACTAACGCTAGAGTTGACGCAAGGCTTTCTGGTGGAACTGGTGTTACATATAACGCTGGTGAAATATCAATCGGTCAGGCTGTATCAACTACATCTGATGTAACTTTCAATGACTTAACTGTATCTGGTGACTTAACAGTTTCTGGTACTACAACTACTGTCAATACAGAAACAATTAACTTAGCCGATAATCAAATCGTTCTTAATTCCAATGCAACTGGCTCTGCTTCAGAGAATGGTGGTATTGAAATTGAGAGAGGTGACGATGCTAACAAGACACTTATCTGGGACGAAAGCATAGACAAGTGGACAGTTGGCTCAGAGACTTTTGTAGCAGCAACCTTTGAAGGTGACGCTACAGGTATTACTTCTGCCGCAGTTACAGGCTTAACAGAAGATACATCTCCAGCAGAAGATGACTTATTAATAACATACGACACAAGTGCTGGCTCTCTAAAGAAAGTACAGAAATCAAACATTGCAGCAGCAGTTAGCTTCAGTGTTAATGATGAAATGCCACTTACACTTGCAGATGCAAGTTCAGATGCAATAGAATTTACAAATGTTGGTACATCAGCTACAGACATAGACTTAGTTCTTGCTGATGGCTCTAGTGACCCAATACAAATAGTTGCTACATCCAACTCTGCTACAGCATTTAGAGATGCTGATAACGACACAAAAATTACAGTTGAAGAGTCTGCTGATGAAGATACTATCAGAATGGATACAGCAGGTACTGAAAGAGTTACAATCGATTCTTCTGGTGTACTTGATATAGTTTCAGCTAAATTAGAAATAGCAGGTGCAGCAGGTAGTGCTGACCAAGTATTAAAAACAGATGGTTCTGGCAACATAAGTTGGGGAACAGCTTCTGGTAGTATGGTAAAACTTGGTAGTGCAACTGCTAACAATACTTCAATAATAGAACTACTACAATCCACAACAGGTTATAACGCTGCTGATTATTCAGAATTTATTGTAAAAGGCAGATGGGTAAGACCTGGTACTGACAATGTAAGACTTTATGCTGCTTTGTATAGTGGTACATCATTAAGGTCTGGAACTTATGAACACGCAGGTAGATATCATAGAATAGACGCTAGTGATGCTGGTGGGTATTCTCAATCAGAACAAACAGATTACTTTGAATTAACTTCTGGTACAACAGGTACAGGAACAAGAGAAGGTGTAGCTTTTGAAGTAAAAGTTATTCCAGCAGGTACAGGCTCAGGAACAGGTGAAGCACCAGCTACAGGTGTTGTGACTTGGTTTGAATACAAAACTTGGGTTAAGTATGAAAATTCAGCTTCTTGGTATGTAGAAAGACAAGGTCAATTTGATAGCACATCTTATGTTGATGGTATAAAATTTTACATGAGCTCTGGAAACATAGCCCAGGGTGATTTTGATTTTTATGGGATAGCACGCTAATGGACATATTTATAGCATTATTATGTGGATTTGCATTAGGTTGGGCTACTGCTTGGATTGCTAGAACACTACCATTTTTAAAAGACACATCAGAAGAAGGTTTAGATTATAATATGATTGAAAAGTCCTTGGGGGAGTTTGTAGATAGCAAATATGACCCTGAGAACTATTTAGGTCAAGGAGAAGGTACTAAATAATGGCAACAAGACAACATCTTATTAGAGTAACAACCACATCAGGTGGAGACTCAAACGGTTTATCAGAGTTTATTCCTGGACACGTTGATGGAGGTCCTTTAATACCTGCATACACAGATACTGAAAGAGACGCAATTACAACTGCTACTGAAGGTATGCTTATATACAACAGTACTGATGACCGACTTCAAGTAAGGACTGCAAGCTCTTGGTTATCATTAGATATTGGTGATATCGTGGGTGTAACAACAGACGCACTATCAGGCATATCTGGAGGTGCAGGTTCTGGTACAGTAGATTTAAATATAGACGCAACAAGACTTACAGACGGAACATCAATTGATGTAGACGAAGACAACGATTTAGTAATGTTATACGACAATTCCGCTACAGCTATGGTAAAAGTGAAAGCACAACAACTTCACACTACCGAAGCTTTACAGTGGATGGGACTATAAGGAGAATACATGGCAGTATATACAGCAGCAGAGTTAGCAGAAGTAACTGCACTTGGTACATCTGAAGCACAAGTTTTCAGTAATTCCAATAAGTGCATTATCAAGCAAATAATGTTAGCGAACTATACAGCAACTGATAGAACAGTAGAAATCAAAGTTATTCCTTCAGGGGATTCAACTGGTGACCAACATATTATATTTGGTGATACAACTGTTCAAGCAAATACAACTACAGTTATTGACTTAGCTATGGTTGTACCTGCTTCAGCTTCAGTAGCTGCAAAATGTTCAGCAGCATCATCTGTTAATATACATGTTTCAGGCGTAGAGGTAAGCTAATGTCCGAAATAAAGATACCTGAGCCAGTCTTTCTGGACAGGCTTGGTGGTGATGAAATATATGGTTTTGGACAAGATGGAAATGTCACCTTAACTTCAAATGCATCTTTATCAAGAGACATGTATTACAACAATTTAACAATAAACTCTGGAGTCACATTAGATACTAATGGTTATCGTGTCTTTGTTGCTGGTACATTAACATTTACAGACTCAACCTCAAAGATAGGTAGATTTTCAAATAAAACAACTACAGGAACTCTTAAAGGTGGATTTGCTAAGGGTGTAGCTGCTACAGATACTTTAGGCGGTAAGTCAGGTTCTCAAGACCAATCTAAACATGACGGTAATGAATTTTTTGAAGGTGAAAACGAAATGTTTAACTTATCTGTTGCTATAGCTGGACATGCAATAGATGTAGATACAGGAACTTACAAATTTATTGGTGGAGGTTCAGGTGGTGCTGACGGCACAATAACAGCAAACGCACAAGCTGGTGCTGATGGTGGCGACTCTAACTGGGCTGACTATCAAACAGTACAAGCAGATGGAGGAAAAGGTTCTCCAGGAAATGCAGCTACAGCAGGTACAGGAGCAGTTGGTGGTGGAGTTGTTATAGTTTTAGCAAAGACTGTTACTGGTGATGGAACAGTAAGAGCTGACGGTGATAACGCTTCAGGTGCTACACAAGGTACACAAGGTGCTCCAGCTCCAGATGCTACTACACCTGGAAATACAAACACACATCCTGGAAATACAAATACTCACCCTGGAAACAATTATTCTTATGGGTATAGTTATGGGTACTCTTATGGCTATAGCTATCCAGGTAATAACTATTCATATCCAGGTAATAACTATTCTTACAGTGGTGCTAATCCTCATACACATTATCACTGGCATCCAGTATATTTAAATAGCTACTCAACAGGTTCTTATCATTATCATTACAATCATTGGCATCCATATACAAACTATGGTTCTAACGCAACCAACTATGGTTCTAACAATACAAACTATGGTGCTAACTATGGTTCAAACTATGGTGCTAACTATGGCTCTAACCCAACTAACTATGGTACAAACCCTACTACATATGGTACAAACCCTACTGTTACTCACCCAGGTGGTGCAGGAGGTTCTGGTGCTACTGCTTCCGATGGTTATAACGCAGGTGGAGGAACAGTTGTATTTGTAACAGGAACTAAACCATTACCTTCAGGATTGACACTTGCTGCCGCAGCTGGAACTTCAGGAACAGGAACAGCTGGAGCAGGAACTGTTGTAACAGTATATAATATAGACGCAGACGATACGGACCCAGGAGCTTAATATGCCAATAACAGAATACGGTGACGGAGCAATACCTTCAGACTTTGAATCTTTTGATGTTATCCCAGATAGCATTTATGGTTCTGGTATGGATGGGAATGTAACTATCTCATCAAATACAACTCTTACTAGAGATATGTTTTATAACAACTTAACAATAAACCCAGGAATAGTTTTAGATACAGCAGGCTATAGAGTATTCGTTAGAAACTCATTAGCTATGGCAGTAACATCAAGTAATCAAGGTGATACAAAAATTGGTCGAGTTGGTGGCGTTAGTACTACTGGTACTTTGAAAGGTGGAGGTCAAGGTGCTGTAGATAACTCACTAGGTGGCAATGGTAATGGTACTACTGCTACTGCACCAGATGAAGGAGCGGAATATTTTAATCATCCAGACTTAGCAGTACAAGGTGTTGTCGTCCACGCTGGACAAACCACACCAGACCCACTAATGGGCGGAGCAGGAGACTCTGTCAATTATGGTGGAGGAGTTGTCGTAGTATGTGCTAGAAAAATACAAGGATACGGAACAATAGAAGCTAGTGGTGAGACAACTACTGGTGGTGGAGTTATATTTATAGTTTCACAAGATATTCCACTAACAGGCGTAGTAACAGACGTAACAGGTTACGCCGCAGGTACAGTCAAGACATTCAAGGTTTAACATGGCTACTGTAAGAATTTATTACAGTCGAGCTGACAACAATCAATCAGACTACGACCTATATTGGTTTGGAGATAATCCTGAAAAAATAGACCATGATGATTTCAATGTTAACTTTCATTACAGAACAAAAATATCTTTTGGTGACAATGATTATGTCGATATAGATACTGGTGATGAAACAGTTATTTCATGGTATATAAAAAGAAAAGATGGAACTTACAATCATAATAAAGAACTATGCAATTATGGACCTTTAACTGATGGACCTACTTGTACATGGTGTTGGGAAATAGGATACCAATGGAAAATAGATTTAAATATTACACCTCAATCTAATTTTTATATAAACAATACAACTCCTTATGTCTATAAAGATGATACATATACAACAATACTTTCCAATGCTGTTTCATTTGTAGGTGAAGAAGATTTAGAAGCTGATGGAGACAATGATGTTCCAATAGAAGATGATAAATTAAGAATATTTTATGATTTATCAAACTATAAAGATGTTGATATACCAGAAGATGAAGTGTGGTACACAAAGTGGGAGCCATACTCTCAATGGTATAAAACAACAATAAACAGGATTCAACTGTTATACTTAAGGAATAAATCTTATACCGTAGGAGAAAATGATATGGACTTATCACTAGATGCTGATGCATTACAAGTAGAAAAAGACGACGCAAAGCAAATGCTTGAAAAAGCAGTAGCTAACTCTCTTTATAAACTTGGTGAAGATGTTGACGCTTTTGATGAGGATGCTTTCTTAGCTGATGTTGACGCATATAAAGCTACTAAAGCTTCTACATTAGAGTTGACAATAGACTATTTAAAAACTTCAATTGATGCATTAAAGCTATTAGCTTAAATAATATATAGGGAGGTTGTATGAGAACCGTGTTCTACATCCCAAAAGGGGAAAAAGTAGAAGACTACAAAGACCAGTGGTTTGAAAAAACTAATGAAGTACACACTGGACCATCTGAAAATATAAAAGATTATATTGAAGACGAATCTGTTGCTCATTTCATATATATACCTGAATTCAAACACATAGTAGCTCCAATTAACATAAGTAGTAAAGAGTACTTTCAAGTAGGTTATGTTGACGACTTTGTAGATAGAAATAACCTACCACAGTTTATCTGTGAAGTTTGGACTAAAAATTTAGACAACCCTTCCGAACAACAAATTAAAATTGACACTTGGATTATGCAATATGATTTAGGAGCTAAATTTTTTCATACTGACCATGTAAAATTAGATATAGGTTGGTACGATTTTGTAATTAAATCAGATGGTGAAGAAATAGAAACACACGAAATATCGGTATATGAAAGCTATGACGAAGAAGAATAATTTATGGAGAAAAGTTCCTTCTAAAAATGTAGTTACTGGAGTAGTAGCTTGGGAAAACTGCTTAGAAATACCAGAGGGAATCATTGATTTAATGAATCAAGATGTAGACAATTGGGTTCCAACTATTACTGACGAAATGATAAAACAAAATGATTCTTATGTAACTGTCAAAAATCAAAATGGACCAATTAGATTTAATCCTGAAATAGAGTTTACAACAGCTGAAGCTAAAACTTTTTTTAAACAAGTACAGAAAAACGCATTAGACAAAATTGCTGAATATTGTGAACTATTTGAAGAAGTATCTAAGGAAATTAATTGGATGGAAAATTGGCAATACATAACTTATAAACCCCCAAAGAATATGAATTACCATAGTGACAATCACACAACTAGAAATCCTAAAACAAATCAACATTATATGAATCCTTACTTCAGAAGAATTACATGCTTGACTTATTTAAATGATGACTTTAGAGGTGGTGCTTTAGATTTTAGATACTTTGAACACGAACCATATAAACCTCCAGCAGGTAGTGTAGTTATTATGCCTAGTTCATTTGTTTATTCTCATGCTACAACACCATTGTTGAATGGTAGAAAATCAGCTTTTTTAGTGTCATGTGCTAGTCATTATGATGTAGATAGTTTACAAGAAAGTGGAGACTTAGCAGAAGTTAAAAAAAGGGAGATTGTATGAAATTATCAATGGGTGTTGTTGAAGTCTATGAAGACTTTTTTGAAGGAACACAAGCTGAAGACATTATTAAAGCAGCTGAGGAAATAGATAAATCTGAAGCAGGTTTTGGTTTTGAAGATGCAACAATAGGTAAAGGACATAAAGGTGGTGAAGTAAGAAGTAACCTTTTAATGTCATTGTCTCAAATTGCTCAGTATCCTCATGAAGGTAGGGAATATAGAGAAGCTATAAAAAATGGAACTGATAATTATATTCAAGACATAAAGAATGTATGTGACATGATACAGAATAAATTACAAGTATATGTAAACGAATATACAAAAAAATATGAGTTTCCTATTTTATTTGATGAGGGTTATCAACTTTTAAAGTATAGAGGTGGTCAGCAATACAAAGGACATTCAGATTATGCACCACATATACCAAGATATCTTTCAGCATTAATACTTTTAAATCCAAAAGATTATGAGGGTGGTGGAACATACTTTCATCACTTTGAAGAAATGATTAAACCTGAAAAACCATCTTTAGTATTGTTTCCTAGTAACTATGCTTATGCTCATCAAGCTATGCCTGTTATTAGTGGAACTAAGTATGCAATAGTAACTTGGCTAGGTCACCCTATGGAGTTCAATGACATGCCACCAATGTATAAACAAGGAATGATGTAATGGACGCAGTAAAGATAACTCAACTATATAAAGGTAATCAATTAGAAGAGTTACAAGCTTGGCTTGATATGGAAACTCCTTATGACGATAATTCAAACTGGAACAGAAGTCCTGATGGCTCTCACATGGTTAAAATGTGTGAAGAATTGAATACTTTACATAAAATGCTTACAGATAAAGCTAGGGATACATTTGCTGTACATAATTTATTACCAACATTTGCAACAATTAATTGGTATGAGCCTGGTGTACAAAAGAACATGCACTACGATAATGGTCCTGTTGAGTACACAATCTTATACAATTATTTTTCAGATAATGAGTTAGAATTGATTTATAACGAAGAAAAGCTGACTGTAGCTCAAGGAGAGGCAGTAGCTTATGTAGGTTCTGATTTTGAACACATGGTAACAGCAACTAATGGTGTCAGTGTAAGATTAAACTTTAACTTTGCAAAACCAGACAACTACTACTTTGTTTTAGGTAATCACACATTCGATGGATTTCAGTTTCCATCTGGACGTACAGAGCAAGAGGTTGATAAGAATTGGCTATAGAACGACAAAACTTTAGATGTGGTGTCATATTAGATTATGACAACTCAGACATATACGAATCAAGAGTAGAAGAATTAGGTCATATAAATGCTCCTTTAGAATTTTGGTTATTTCATAATGGACCAGACATTAACAATGCTTTAGTTGTTGGTGCAGGCTTTGGTTTATCATCAAAACAATTAGTACAAGCAGGAGCTACAGTAACATCAATAGAGCCACAATCAGATAGATTTGCTTTGTTAGAATCTAATGTACCTGAAAGCACAAACATTAATAAGATGTGTGCTTCTTCATCTGGTACGAGTGATTTAGTATATTTTGAAGATAACAAATCTGGTGGTGCTCTTGGTAGGACTATGGGAGACACAAGTGAGTCTGTGGAAGTAATTACTGTAGATAGTTTAGATTTGACACTTGACCTAATGCTTGTTTATGCAAATGGTAATGAGCTTGATGTTATCGATGGTGCAAGCTCTACTATAACTTCAAGTACAAAAGTTATTTTAAAATGGATTCCAGATTTACATACTGATATTGACGCTTCAATTACTAAATTAAATAGTTATGGTAAAACAATTAAAATTATCCACTGGGAAGAGGGCGATTTAATATCTTACAAAGAAACTAATGACAATATTTTAAAGGCAGTACAATCTGCGGACTTATTATTGGAGTAGAATGAAGAAATGGTGGGAGACAAAAGAATATAGCAGACTTTTAGAAGTTAAAAAGCATAAGGTAGGCGATGATAAAATATTGTTCCTTACTTCTCAACCTGAATATGTAGATTTAGCACCTCCTAGACCTGCTAGTGAATTTGTACCTGCTTATTATAAGCATTTACAGAGAGAGTGGTCTGAAATGAGAGGTGATGATGACAGCTGGCATTCTGTTCCTTATAAAGACCATTCAATGAAAAAATGCCCAACAGTTAAAGATATAATGTTTAGTGGTTACATTATTCCTCTTTGGTTAGATTTAAAAATACATCATGATGATGAAGTAGGTTTTAACTGGTATAACAAACACGCTTTTGAAGAAACAATTACTTATCACAAGCCTCAATCTATTGGTAACCTACCTATACAAGAAGGTTCTTTCGATACTGCATTAAAGTTTGCTAATCCATGGGATATAGTTACACCTCCTGGTTGGTCAGTCTTGATTACACAACCTTGGTATCACAGACATTGGGAAATAGAAATATTTCCTAGTATCGTAGAAACTGACAGTTATCATCAAATGAATATACCTTTCTTATATCACGGAAGAGGAGAAAGAATATTTAGACAAGGTATGCCTTTGATACAGGTGATACCTATAAAAAGAGACGGTTGGGATATGTCTGAATTTGAATCCAGAAAGATGGATGAAGACGAGAAAGAATACTATGCTAAGAGTAGAGCTGGAGAACGTACTAGGCAAAATGGTTGGTATCGTTGGCTTACTCAGCAAAACAAGAAACGATGGAGAGATGAGGGGATAATATGAAATGTCCAGTACCTAAAAAAGGATATAAGATACCAAAACTAACTGATATTTGGTCTAAAAAATTAAACACAATACATAGGGATATGCCTACTGTTGCTTTTACATTACCTAGACCTAATCAACAATGGGGTCAGTTAGAAAACCAAGAATCAAAAGTTCATCCTCCTATAAATTTTCAAACTCCTAGTAAGTTTATTAAAGCACCTAATGGTTGTGTATCTACACAGTTTATGCGTAATAGGATGTTTGAAGTTTACTTTCCTTGGTCACATGTAAAAGTATCACTATCAAGAAATCAATTTGCTGATGAGGTTGATAGGTTTTCTGGTTGGGATTACAAAGCACATTACTATGGTGCAGTAAAACACTATGGACCATTTGACGATATTATTATGGAAGAAAAAGAAGCTTGGGGTTCTAGGGATAAACCAGTTATGCAAGTTTCACTACCTATTATGCTATTCACAGATGATGAAGAAGTGTGGATGGATGTTATTCCTAGTGATAGAAATGCTGGACAAAATTTACCAGTATCTACCATTCCAGGTTTCATGCCTATCTATGCTTGGTCAAGAGGATTGTCTTGGGCTTTTGAATGGACAGACCTTGACAACTTAGAACTTAATTTAAATCACGATACCGTTATGTTTAACCTTTTATTCAGCAAACCTGTCAAAATAGAATATGTTGAGTGGAATGAAGTATTCAGTAAAACATGGAATCAGATAAGTCAATCTTCTGTAAATAGAAGAGATACTAATACTCTGTATCCTGCTGCAATAGAAAGAAGACCTAAGAAATTATTAGAAAAATGGATGTTCACAAAGTAAAACCTTTATTACCTGAGAATAGTTTTAAAAGACTACAGAGAATATGTAGAAGTTCGTATAAAAACTTTCCTTATAGTGAAGAGTTTGGTAGATACTACATAAATGATAAAGAATTTAAACCACTTGCCTCATACTTAGAACATTTAGTTCCTCTTGCACGTGATGCATTTAATACAGAAACGTTAGTTCCTTCATACGCAATATTTGCACATTATGAAGGCAATCAAGCTTCTTTAGCTAAACACAAAGATAATAATGCATGTACATACACAATAGACTTATGCCTCTATCAAATAACTCCTTGGGGCTTATGGGTAGAAGATAGAGAATACATGCTAGAAGAAAATGAAGCGTTAGCTTTTTATGGTGAAGACCAAGAGCATTGGCGTGAAGAATTTCCTAATCCTGAAACTAATCAAGTAGGACAAGTATTCTTTCATTTTGTTGAACCTGACCATTGGTTTTTTGATGAAAACAATTAAAGGAAACAACATCACTTTTAAGACGCAGATACCTGCTTTAGTTGACTTAGCTCCGCCTGTTCCTGCTAGTCAAATGATACCTGATTGGTTTTTAAAATTAAAAATGGATTTACCTAGACCTAACCATAAACCTTTTCCTGTTTTAGGACCAATACTTAAAAAATGGTCATCACATACTATTAAGAAGTGTCCAGCTGTTGTAGATTACTTTGCAGAAGGATACATAATACCTTTATGGTCTGACATACTTATACAAAGACATGGTGATGAATTTCACTTTGAAACTAATCACAACGAAGGTATAGGAAGTACTATAGAGTTCCACGAAGAATCACAATTTGGTACATATCCATTCAAAAGAAAAGATTTAAGAAGAGCTGTAAAGTTTACAAGTCCTTGGTTTTTCTATACACCACCTGGTTGGTCAATGTTGTTTATACCTCCACTATTACATCCAAATGATGACTTTACATTGTTTCCTGGAATTGTAGAAACGGATAGCTTTCATCAAGTTAACTTTCCTGGTGTGTGGCATAGTGAGGGAGATAGAATACTTCAAAGAGGTAGTGCATTTTTACATGTAATACCTTTTAAAAGAACTAAGCATAAATTAAATGTTGAAGAATTTATGCATGAAGACTACCAGAACAATACAGACGAATCATTTAGGCTTAGGTCTAAGATGACAAATGGATATAGAGATATTACTAGGAGGAACAAAAAGAAATGGAAGTAATAAAGTTTGCACCTACTAGACCTGACTATGTACCACTAGATGATATAAAACCACAACCAGCCAAAAATTTTATACCCGAATGGTACAAAAAGATGCCTAATCATTTAGAAAGAAATGAACCAAGCACAGAACTATTAAGACAATTAAATTCATCAACAGTTAAAAGATGTCCAAGTTTTAGAGATATATTTAAATACGGAATAGCTATGCCTGCTCCATGTGATATATATTTAAGTGCAACTATGGACAGATGGAGATGGGAAACTCCTTCCAATGTAGTTGAAATAGAATATCATGAAGACTATCAATTCAAAGACCATTATCCAGATAAAAATGTAAAAGGTGTTTTTAAAATACATTATCCACTTATGGTTATGACACCACCAGGTTGGAGTGTTATGCAAATACCTTTGTTGTACCACCACAACCCCGACTGGCACTTTGCTTGGGGTATATTAGATTCAGACCAATATCATGACGTTAATCCACAACTAATATACACATCAGACAAAGAAGAATTATTAATTAGACAAGGTGAGCCATTATTTTATTTTTATCCTTTTAAAAGAGCTGAGTGGGAAGTTGAAATGTTAGAATATGGTGAAATGCAAGAATTGTATAAAGAGACTCGTTGGAAATTATCTACTAGATTTGCAGGTAGATATTACAAAAATATTAGGAAAAAAAGTTGAAAGTTTGGATAGACCAAGATTTGTGCACAGGTGACGGCTTATGTGCCGAAATTGCACCTGATGTATTTACAATGAAGAACGACGGGTTAGCGTATGTACAAGAAGTTGTGGGCAACTTTGGTGAGCTCAAAATCTTTAGTGCTATTGATGGTAATGACCAAGGTGCTGATGGTTTGGCTCGTGTACCAGAAGGTCAAGAAGATATAGTCACAGAAGCTGCTGAAGAATGCCCAGGAGAATGCATTTTTATAGTACCCTAAAGGTATGGTAAATAACTACGACTTAGAATGGGAACTACTTAGAAGAAGTAAGGTTACTGATAGAAGTCCTAAATCAATTATGGACAAACCAAATTATTATATTGAAGATACTGACTCTCCAAAAAAGAAAGATTCGTAAACTTCTCTATCATATATATTCATCCAGTAATTAGCTTCTTCTTCAGATAAATAACTACTAATTGTTGCTCTCTTACCATGTTCATCGTGTATATGGTCAGTATATAAGTGACACAATAACGAATAAGGTATATTTGGACTTATTATTTTAAATCCTTTACTTCTTAAATTGTAATCCTGTATAGGCTCTTCAGACCAAAAGAAAGAACTATGATTTAGACCAGAGTATTTACCGAACTCTTTAGTACCAAAGGCAAAATGTGCAGAAAATTTGTTATCAAAAAATTCGTCATCACTCTTTACTTCTTTTGGGTTCCAGTTAGGCATCCAATCACAATATGTTCTTTCATCGACAAACTCTGCTAAGTAAACTCCTTTACCTTTTGGATAACGTCCTTGTGGCTCGTATGGTGGTAACAACCCACTAATAATAGTTTTGTCATCATGTTTCTTTAACATTCTTATAAGCAAAACATCCCAAAAATCACAAAACCAAGTATGTGCGTCTATCTGTAGTACATAATCTTCATCTTCATACATAGATTCTGTTATATACCTACCTTTAGCAACACCAAGTAAGTCTGGGTGAAAAGTTTGCATAGTAATTCTAAAATCACAAATTTTTGAATATTTATCTAGGTAAGATTCAAGTTCCTCTTTTGCTACAGATTGACTGTAAGTAAGACAAATACTAAACACTAATCTTTCAGGATAAGCTGCTGACTGTATAGCATTTTCTATTGTATGAGTAAGCTCTGAATCGTCAAGAGCTGGTATCTTAACGAAAATCTTTGGGTACATAGTATTCTTGTGTCTCCCCATTAAGTATACGGACTCGTGCGTACTTTTCGTATTTGGCAATTTTACTCTGGTTAGTTTTGTCATCTAAATACCTTTCTATGTTTTCGTCTTTCTGTTTTAAAAATGCAGGTAAATCCTCTAAATAAAATTCTATGTTGTCTCTAGTTTCTCTTGCTGTTTCCCATGGCTCAGTAGCACCCATATATAAATGCCCTATTACTGGTTCTCGAAAAGAAGGAAAACAAAAGGAATAACCAGCATCAAATAAATTAATACTCCAAGGTATTTCTTCGTCTTCAAATAAGACCCAATCAGGAAGATGTTTGCAAATATCATAACGAGTAAAAGAAAAATTCCCACTGAATTTGACATTAGGAATGAGGTCATCTGTATCTGGGTTCTCTCTTGTTATTACGAACGTAGGTAGTCTATCATGCCATTTGAATTTTGCTTCCATTTGCTCTGGGTCATCTTCTCTATAATTGACATAATATTGATATCTAATAGTCTGCATGTGACCAGGGAGCCATACTCTATTCCTAGTACCTTTTTCTAATACATAATATCCTGCATAACCATGAAGTATTGGTTTATCTGTAAGCTCCTCAGCTTTTAAATACTTCCACATAAGTTTCATATCCCAATGCCAAGCAAATTTACTATGACCGTCAATTAATAAACAAAAATCCTCATCTTCTCTTAATTCATAAGCTCTTTTTCTACCCTTTGCTAAGCCTATTAAGGACATTAGATTATCTTTTGTGTACTCTGTAAGCCTGTATTTAATGTTATATTGTGGATTTCTTTCAACCCAATCAACAAAATCGTCTTTTATATCTTCTCTTGTATATTGAAAATCTATTCCAAAGTAAACATTTTGAGGTAATGTTGCAGTTTTATAAGCGTCTACAATGGTTGGAATTACTTCGCTATCATGGAAACATGCGAAATACACAAAAATGTTTTTGCTCATAGTAGGATTGTATCATGGACGAAAAACTAAATAACTTTCCAGAAGGAACTAAAAGAGCAAACGTTATAGAGGAATTAATAGACCATGATGATGTACGTGAAATAGTACTTAAACAGTTCAATTATATGCGTATAAATGGAATCAATTTAGTGCAAGACGCTGATGACCTAGTTAATCTATACTTAAAAATAGCTAAAAAGTTCCCTGAATAAACAACTGTAAATACTTCCATTTTTACAGAGATAATGTAATATATTATTGGAGGTGATAATGGAAGAATCACAAAACGCAGAAAAAGTGCAATTAAGTACTGAAGAATTAGTTCAAATAGCTAACAGCCTACAAGCACAAAATAATCAAATGAATGCCATGGTCAAAGACCTAGGTGCAAAGATTGCAAAGATTGAAGTTGAAAACTCTCAATTAAAAGCAATTGTCCAACAACTGGCTCCAAAACCAGCTGATGGTGGAAATCAAGAGGAAGAATAACAGGGAGGCACACGTGTCATTAGCAGAATATGCAAAAGGAGACGCAGTCAAAACAGGCTACACAGCTTGGAAGGACCTCAACGATGATAACAAAAAAGCTTGGTCAGAAGCTTTAGACGGATATAAAAGTGGATTATCTGCATCAGTTATTTATCGTTGGTTAGTGGATGAAAAAAATTGTCCTTTGACAGAGTCTACAGTACGTAACCAACTCATCTCAGACTCTAAGCGATGAGTTTAGATGAATATGCTTCTAATTTTCGCAACATACAAAATGCGAAAAGACAGAGGCAAGAACATCCAAAGGGTTGGGAGCCACAGTTAAACTTAAATAAAAAAGTTATAATAACTGAGCCAACAACCAAAGCGGAAAACCCAGAAGACCATAAGTTTGACCAATATTTAGAAAAACTTGGCTTCAATCCAAAAGACTTTGAAATCATAGAGCCTTTTGAAGTTAGAACTTGGGATAGCAATACAGCTAACGGTAAAGAAACCTTTTACTACTATAAAGCAAAGATTATATCCAAAAACGTTGTTAACGAAAAAGACTTTGATTACAAAGCACTTCTTAAAGAAATCAAAAACTCCAAACCTAAATCAGCAGCAAAAACATCAGGACCTTCTAGTTTTGTTGTTTGCTTATCTGACTGGCAAATGGGTAAAAGAGATGGAGATGGTACTAAAGGTATTGTTGACAGAATAGAACAGATGATACCTAGTGTTAAAGAAAGATATAAAACTCTTAGAAAGCAGGGAGTTGAATTAGGAACTCTTTATATCTATTCTCTTGGAGACATGATAGAAAACTGTGATGGATTTTATGCCATGCAGACTGCCACTGTTGAGTACGATTTGAGAAGACAACTTATGATTACTAGAAGACTATTAGCTAAAGCTATCAAGAGTTGGGCTAAAGATTTTGACAATGTTGTTGTCGCTTGTGTCCCAGGTAATCATGGTGAAAATAGAAAAGATGGAAAAGCTTACACATCATTTGGTGACAACTTTGATGTAACATTGTTTGATAATTTACAAGAGTTATTTGCTGAGAACAAAGCTTATGCCCATGTAAACTTCGTAATCCCAGATAATGATTTATGGATGACTATGGACGTATCTGGTAAGATTATCGGTCTTGCACATGGTCATCAGTTTAGAACTGGTGGTAGATACTCACATCAAAAAGCTATCAATTGGTTAAGTAATCAAGCATTTGGTATGACTGATATGGGTGATGTCGATATTTTAATATCTGGTCACTTTCATCACTTATTTATCATTAACGAAGGTAAAAGAGTGCTAATGCAATGTTTATCAATGGATGGCGGTTCTGAGTGGTTTGAAAACCTTACAGGTAAAAAAAGTTTTTCTGGAACCCTTACTTTCAGCGTTTCTGAGGTAGAAGAAAGAATACCTTTTCAGAATCTTGAGGTATTATAGATAATATGAAGTTAGACGTAGTACGATTTCAATTCGGTGCAGATGCTACAAATTCCCTACTATTTATTGATGGCGAATTTGAATGCTATGGACTCGAAGATGAATATAGAGATGTTAAGGTCATGCATGAGACCTGTATTCCAGAAGGTGAATACGAAATCAAGCTAAGAACTGAAGGTGGCTTTCATTCAAGGTATGTAGCAAAATATGGAGATTTCCATAAAGGTATGCTTTGGTTACAAGATGTTCCTGGATTCGAGTGGATTTTAATTCACACGGGGAACACCGACCAGCACACCTCGGGCTGTTATATCGTAGGAGAAAGTCAACAAGACTTAGACAAAGGCAAAGATGGTTTTGTCGGTAGTAGTGGTGTTGCATATAAAAAGATGTACCCTAAAGTTGCTGACGCTATTTTAGCTGGAGAAAAAGTCACTATTAAATATTCAAATATAGTCGACATGTTACAAGTCGATGAATTATTATTACAAGTTTCTGACTTACGAGGACAAGTTAAGATTCTCGAAGCAGAAAAACAAGGCAGACGAATACTGTAAGGAGTTGAATATGCCAGATTATGTAAGAACATCAATGATTAGAGCATTCAGAACAGGTGCACAAGCATTTGTTGCTGTTCTAGTTGCAAATCAAGCAGGAATGTTTGAAGCAGACGTGCTTTTAGCAGGTCTAGTAGCTGGAGCTTCCGCTTTAGTCAGCGTGGTTCAAAATGCGTTGGAAGACGCACCTTTCCCATTTATGTCAAAGATTCCGAAAGGTTAAGGTTCCCAACAGGGAAGTCGTAGTGATACGACAGGTGCATAGGCTCTGGGGGGTTTATACCCCCTAGGACCATTCAAAATAATCCGCTAACAAGGAAGTTTATTTGAGATATGACAATATTAATTTCATTTTTTGCAACTACTGTGCAAAATCCATAAATACTAATAAATCACCAATGGTGTGCGATAATACAGCATGCAACAAATTCAACAAAGAAGTTGATAAGAATGGTGATTTAAAAGATGTATGAGTATAGTGTTCGAGTTGACCGAGTTGTCGATGGGGATACTGTTGACTGCTGGATTGATTTGGGTTATAATCTCCAAATCCACAAGCGTATCAGATTTGCTGGAGTCAATGCTCCAGAAACTCGTACACGAAATAAGGAAGAAAAAAAACGAGGATTAAAAGCCAAAGACTGGCTTATCAATAAAATTGACCCTAAAGTAGTAGGTTCAGAAAAACAAATACTTTTAAAATCATACGAATATGGGAAGTATGGTCGTGTTATCGGTGAATTGTTTATCGTAAGTGGAAGTCGTAAACAGTCAATTAACAAAATGATGTTAGCTGAAGGGCTCGTAACAGAATACGATGGAGGTGCCCGCTAATATAGCAGGAGCACAAAATTTTTAATAAATTACAAACAGCACTACGTCTACTCGTAGTAGGACTATTAATATATCCTTTTCCTATTGCTGTTGCAGTAGAACAAACAGTTAATGAAGATTTCCAAGATAGCACATATCAAGATGGTTTAACAATTACTGATGGAACTACTGATTCATATATATATGTTCACGAAC
>Ga0213858_10000033_pt1 | contig 58226 bp, 54 predicted proteins | sample PICome_FD_160122 | JGI IMG/M metagenome (GOLD analysis project Ga0213858, IMG submission 160122) | Coastal seawater microbial communities near Pivers Island, North Carolina, United States - PICO245 | ecosystem: Environmental > Aquatic > Marine > Coastal | place: USA: North Carolina | collected... | reverse complement strand
GATAAATCTTGCTAAAAAACAGGTACTTAGACGGCAATAGATGATGTTGAAAATGGAGTAATTCCACCTGCCCTGCAAAAGCCTTTAATACTAATCCAAAAGCCATTGAAAATTTTAATAACTTCAGTCATGGATATCGTAAAAGTTATCTCTCATGGCTGAATAGTGCAAATTAAAAAAAGAAATAGTGTGCTCTTGGTTCTTATATACATAATGAAATAGTTAGGTGATATAAATATATGCGAAAAATGCTTAGGTCTATTCAATAGCATAGGCACGTTCTATTGGCCAAGAATCTTCATAACCTTCCTCCCATTTATGTGATTTAATTTCATCATCTGTAGCTAAACAACTATCAAGATGAGATCTGACTAGAGCTTCATCCATATCCTGCCCAATAAAAACAATCTCGTTTTTTCGATCGCCAAATGTCGTATCCCAATCTTTTTCAATATGATCCTGATTTTCTACAAAAGCGTATTGCTGTATTCTACTTTCAAAAGGCATACTGCTCCACCAAACTCCTGCACTATCTGCCTTTAATGAGCCTCCTGCTTGTCCCCAGATTAAAGCTTGGTCTGGACGCGAAGCCAACCAAAACAATCCCTTACTTCTTATAATGGATAACGGAAATCTTTGTTGTATATAATTCATAAAACGAACAGGGTCAAATAGCTTTTTTGTTCTATAAACAAAAGAAGAAATCCCATACTCCTCTGTTTCTGGAGTGTGGTCTTCCTTATTCAGTTCTTCGATCCATCCTGCACTTTGCTCAGCCTCATCAAAATCAAATAACCCAGTATTTAGAATTCTACTTGGATCTACTTTGCTATAACTAGACTCAATAATCTGAGCAGATGGGTTTAATTTGTTTATAGTTGCTCTTAATACACCCAAGTGATCTTTGGAAACTAAATCCGTCTTATTTAGAATAATTACGTTGGCAAATTCTATTTGATCAGTCAATAGATTTACTATGGTTCTATAATCATTTTCAATATCTGTTAAATCTCTATCTACCAGTAATTCAGGACTACCAAAATCCTTAAAGAAATTAAAGGTATCTACAACAGTAACCATGGTATCAACATAGCTAAAGCGTGATAGGTCAATACCATTTTCCTCATCGACAAATGAAAAAGTTTGTGCTACGGGAATCGGTTCACTAATACCTGTACTCTCAATAAGTAAATAATCAAATCTGTTTTCCTTAGCAAGACGTTCAACCTCAACCATTAGATCTTCACGCAGTGTACAACAAATACATCCATTACTCATTTCTACAAGCTTCTCCTCTGTACGCGAAAGCGTATTCTCGCTTTTAACAAGTGCCGCATCAACATTTACCTCACTCATATCATTAACAATTACAGCAACCTTTAGGCCTTGCTTATTATGCAGAACATGGTTTAATAAAGTTGTTTTTCCTGCTCCAAGAAAACCACTTAAAACAGTAACCGGCAATTTCTTATCCATAGTCTATAGATTTATTATTAATGAAGAGGACAAATTTAAGTGTAATAAATTACAAATGCAACCAAGTTGCATTTGTAATTCTATGTCATAGTAAGACTATAACCCACTTATATAACTCCCATAAGGATCTTGAAACTGAAGTCCTTCGGAGTAACGATATTTACTCAATTTTTTAAATTGCACCAAGCCCCAAAGAATAAACTCTTTTTCAAAATAAACATCTTTTGGATCTATGTCTGGCTGGTAATCTGCGATTAAACTATCTAAAGGTTTAACTTCATCTAATTTAGATTGGTAAGTTACATCATCATAATCATCTAAGAGTTCAAATCCATCTCCATTAAAGAACCAAGATATCAAATCATCATAAGGTGTTTCTTCATCTTGCTTTTGAAGTTTTTCAATTTTGGGAAAATACTTTGGGAACAACGTTTTTATGGCATTATCCAATAAATTTTGAGCGACAAAATCCGCACCTTCTTGTTCACCTTCATAAACAAGTTCAACCTTACCCGTAATTGCAGGAATAACTCCAATAAAGTCTGATAATCTGACTGTTGTAGATTCATCACCTGAAATTAAAGCACGTCGTTCTGACGTACTGAGTAGATTCTCAAAGGCCGTAATACTCATTCTTGCACTAACACCACTTTTTACATCTATAAACTCACTTTCTCGAGCTTCAAAACTTATCTGTTCAATAAGGTCCTTGGCAAGTTCGGGTACATAAATTGTAGATTTTTGACGATCATCTAAACGCGATTCCTGGTTTGTAATAGTCTTTGCTATTTCAGTTGTATTTGGGTAATGCGTTAGTATTTGAGAACCTATTCTATCCTTTAAGGGTGTAACGATACTTCCTCTATTTGTGTAATCTTCTGGATTTGCAGTAAAAACAAACTGCATGTCTAAAGGCAACCTCAACTTAAAACCACGTATTTGAATATCCCCTTCTTGTAAAATATTAAATAGTGCTACTTGTATTCTTGCTTGCAGATCTGGTAATTCATTAATCACAAAAATACATCTATTAGCACGAGGTATCATTCCATAATGTATCACGCGATCATCAGCATAGCTCAATTTTAAATTGGCTGCTTTAATGGGATCTACATCTCCAATAATATCAGCTACCGTAACATCTGGAGTTGCCAGTTTTTCAACAAAACGTTCACTCCGGTGTATCCATGCTATTGGTGTGTCATCCCCTTTCTCTTTAATTAACTCGACTGCATAACGAGATATGGGTTTTAGTGGATCATCATTTATCTCAGAGCCTTCAACATATGGTATATATTCATCTAATAAAATTATCATCATCCGAGCTAGACGTGTCTTGGCTTGCCCTCTCAATCCTAACAAATTGATATTATGTTTAGATAAAATTGCACGTTCTAATTCTGGTATTACGGTATGTTCGTAACCATGTATTCCTTCAAATGTAGTTTTCTTTTCTTTTATGTTAGATATTAAATTTTCTCTTAATTCGTCTTTAATGGTTTTGCTCTGATAACCTGATTTCTTAAGGTCTCCTAATGTTTTTATCTGTATCTTTTTCATATTATCCTTTAATTCTTCTTTTTCTATTGTTTTCGTAATCTTCAAATATCATTTCGCCCAATCCCTTCAATCCTGTATAAAATGCTTTACCTCTATTCGCTTGTGTAAACTCCCTAACAAATCTCATTAAGTAAGGATCTTCAGCAATCATAAATGTTGTAATTGGTATATGTAATCGCCTTGCCTGTTGAGCCATTGCGTAGCATTTATTAGTTATGTAAGGATCAAGTCCATTACTGTTTTTATAATACTGTCCATCTGGCATTCGTAAGCAACTTGGTTTACCATCCGTAATCATAAAAATTTGTTTGTTAGTGTTACGCTTACGTCTAAGCATATCCATTGCCAACTGCAAACCAGCCACGGTATTAGTATGATATGGTCCTACTTTAAGATATGGTAAATCCTTAATTTTAATGGGCCAAGCGTCATTTCCAAAAACTAAAATATCTAGAGTGTCTTTTGGGTATCTAGTCATTATCAATTCAGATAATGCCATTGCCACTTTTTTTGCTGGAGTAATTCTATCTTCACCATATAATATCATACTATGACTAATATCAATCATGAGTACAGTGCTCATTTGACTTTTATGTAAAGTCTCCTCAACAACCAAATCGTCTTCAGTGAGATTAAAATCACCAACGCCATGATTTATTTGAGCATTTCTAAGACTTTCAGTTATTGACACTTTTTCTAAGGCATCACCAAAATGATAGGATCTAAATTCACCAGTATGTTCATCTCCAATTCCAACGCCTTTACTCCTATGGTTTCCAGAACCACTACGTTTTATTTTACCAAAAATATGTTCAAGTGCCTGTTTACGTATGGCTCTCTCCGTTTTTTCAGTAATTGTCAATTTACCTTTGCCTTCACCATCACCTAGACCATCTATATCAATTTCTTCGCGTATGTATCCTTTATTCTTTAGATCTTCAATAAAATCTTCAATAGTATATTCTGGTGTTGTTAGGTTGTACTCTTGGTCTAATTGCCTCAACCAATCAATAGCCTCATCAAAATCACCTGAAGTGTAAGTTATGAGTTCTTTGAAAATTTCAAAAAGTTTATCAAATGGAGACTGATTCTGAGCTTCATATTGCTTAAAAACAAATCCAGATTTTTTCAAGTTTTCTTTCATATTCGTATAAAAATACTGCTTTTTAAGACGCTGATGAAAGCATTAACATCTCTTTTAGAAATACGAATTTTCTTTTCCTTAATTTTATCAAAAACTAACCTAATTTAGAATGAAAAAACTTTTCTCTCTTGTTATGCTCTTAAGCGTAACACTTCTCATCGCACAAGAATTATCAATGGACATGCTTAAAAATATGGCACCAAGAAATATTGGTCCAGGTGGAATGTCTGGTCGTGTCACAGCAATTGATGTTGTTCATAACAATCCTGATATAATGTATGTAGGCACAGCATCTGGTGGACTTTGGAAATCTACTTCTGGAGGCATAAAATGGGATCCGATTTTTGATAATGAACTTACTGCATCAATTGGAGCAGTGGAAATTCAGCAATCAAACCCAAGTGTTATTTGGGTTGGTACAGGAGAAGGAAATCCCCGTAACTCCTTAAATGGTGGTTATGGTGTCTACAAGTCCCTTGATGGTGGTAAAACTTGGAATGCTATGGGTCTAGAAAAAACACGTCACATCCATAGAATTATAGTGGACCCTACAAATCCAGATGTTGTTTATGTTGGCGCCATTGGTTCACCTTGGGGCGAACATCCTGAGCGTGGTGTTTTTAAAACTACCGATGGTGGTAAAACTTGGAATAAAATTTTATTCGCAAATAACAAAACTGGTGTTGCTGATATGGTAATGGATCCAACCAATCCAAACAAATTATTTGTTGCTATGTGGGAGCATAAGCGTGACCCTTGGTTTTTTAATTCTGGAGGCAAAGGATCTGGGTTGCATATGACTCATGATGGTGGTAAAACTTGGAAAAAGATTTCAGATGAGGATGGACTGCCAGAAGGTGATTTAGGAAGAATTGGCGTGGCCATAGCACCTGGTAAACCAAATATTGTATATGCTCTTGTTGAAGCCAAGAAAAATGCACTTTACAAAAGTAATGACGGTGGGTTTAAATGGCAGAAAATCAATGACAAAAATGATATTGGTAATAGACCTTTTTACTATTCTGAAATCTATGTAGATCCACAAAATGAAAATAGAGTCTATTCAGTTTTCACCTATGTAAATGTGTCTGAAGATGGCGGTAAAAATTTCAGCCAGTTAATGCCAGCCTATGGTGTGAGTAATGGTGTACATCCAGATCACCATGCATGGTGGATTCATCCCGAAGACGGTAGTTTTATGATAGACGGAAACGATGGCGGGATGAATATTACCAGAGATGGAGGTAAAACCTGGCGTTTTATTGGTAACATTCCTGTGGCTCAATTTTATCATATTGCTGTGGACAATGAATATCCTTATAATGTATATGGTGGTATGCAAGACAACGGATCTTGGCGCGGACCAGCATATGTTTGGCGAGCACAAGGGATTAGAAATAGCTATTGGCAAGAAATTAGTTTTGGTGATGGATTTGATGTAGTACCAGACAGAGACGATTCTAGATATGGATGGTCTATGAGTCAACAAGGATATGTGAGTAGATACGATTGGCAAACTGGAAATAACTACTCGGTAAGACCAACTCATCCTGACCCAAATATTAGGTTAAGGTTCAACTGGAACTCTGCAATAAATATTGATCCATTTGATAATAGCACGATATATTTTGGAAGTCAATTTGTACATAAATCAACAGACAAGGGTGAGACATGGACCATAATTTCTCCTGATCTATCAACTAATGATCCAGAAAAACAAAAACAATCAGAAAGTGGTGGTTTAACGATGGATGCTACTGGTGCTGAAAACCATACTACTATTTTAGTTATAGAACCCTCACCTGTTGAGAAGGATATGCTATGGGCAGGAACAGACGATGGACGTGTTCATTACACAACAGATGGTGGAACACAATGGAAAGAAGTTACGAAAAACATAATAGGTTTACCTCAAGGAAGTTGGGTTGCACAAATAAAAGCTTCTAATAAAAATAAAGGAGAAGCACTTTTAATTGCCAATGACTACAGACGCTTTAATTATACACCATATGCCTATAGAACCAAAAACTATGGTAAAACTTGGGAGCGTATTGTAGATGATAGAGATGTACAAAGTTATACTCTAGCCATAGTTGAAGATTTAGAAGAACCTAATCTTATGTTCTTAGGTACTGATGATGGACTTTATGTTTCTATTGATGCAGGTGAAAAATGGACTAAATGGACAGAAGGATTCCCAACAACCTCTGTAAAGGATTTAGTAATTCACCCTCGTGAACATGATTTGGTAATAGGTACATTCGGTCGAGCAGCATGGGTTTTAGATGATATTAGACCCTTACGAGAAATGGCTAAAAACCCTTCTGTAACTAAAGCAAACATCAAACTTTTTGATACTCCAATAGCATATCAAGCAGCTTATCAACAACCAACTGGTAGTCGTTTTGGTGCAGATGCGATGTATCAAGGCGAAAATCGTCCTGGTGGAGCTAGTTTAGCATATATGTTCAATAAAAAGGACGCTGTGAAGTCGGACATAAAGGATAATGCAAAAAAAGCTGATAAAAATGTTAGTGCTAAAAAAGTAGATATAGAGAAAGCAGTGAAATGGGATTCATTAACATTAAAAATCTATGATGGTGACAGACTAATAAGAACCCTTGAACGCAAAGCTCCAAAAGAAAACGGCATTCAAAAATGGACTTGGTATATGGATGAAGCTGGTGTTGACAGACCATCTAGAAGAGTTAGACCACGACGCGGTGAACCTGGTGGTGTTGGTGTAAAACCAGGAACTTTCAGAGTAGTTTTACATTATGGCGACCAATCATCTGAATCTAATATAAAAGTTGTGTCAGACCCAAGATTAGAAGTATCACAGAAGAATATCGATGAAGTCTATGCAGCAGCTAAAGAGCTAGAAAAATTGCAAAAATCCTCTGCCGATGCTGTTAAACAATTATCTGAAAGTAAAACCATCGCAGAAAAGTTTAAAAAAGATCTAAGTAAGTTAGACAAAGAAGGATTTAAAGATCAGATTAAAGAATCAAAAGAGATTGTAAAAGCAATTGACAGCTTAATTGACAAATATTTAGGTAAGGTAGATAAGCGTCAAGGTATAACTAGAAATCCTGAAGTAACACCTCTTCAAAGATTAAGAACAGCTGCAGGCTATGTATTTAATAGCCAAAATGGATTAACTTCTACAGAAACTACATTGATTAAGCATGCAAAAGATGCTTTAGATGAGTTGTTTGGAGAAACTAATAATTTCTTCAATACGGAATGGAAAAGCTATCAAGAAAAAATGACGCAAGTAAAAATGAATCCGTTTAAAGAATACAAGACCTTCTCCGTAGATTAAGTCATAAAAAAACGCTCTAAAATTTAGAGCGTTTTTTTATTATTCTATCCATTTAAGACTACCATAGTCTTCAATTTTTATCTGTTTTCCTTTTGTGGAAATAAGACCTTCCTTTTTAAATTGTGATAAAATTCTAATGGCTGATTCTGTTGCTGTACCTACTATGCTTGCATAGTCCTCTCGAGATATTACAATATTTAAATAATCATCAGCATTGGTTCCGAAATTATCATATATGTATATTAATATTTCGGCCATTCTGCGTTTTACTGATTTCTGAGCCATATTTACTAATGAAATATCAGAATCTTTCAAATCGTTAGCCATTTTCTTTAAAACATCCATTGTGAATTTTGGATTCTTGACTAAGTCTGCCATAATCTCACTCTTCGGAATAAAACACATTTCCATATCATTAAGAGCTACAGCACTTAAATTGGTTTTTTGCTCTGTAACTAAAGAACGTTTACCTAATAAACCTCCTTTTACCACAAGCTTAACGACCTGATCCTTTCCATTTTCGCTCAACTTAGTTAATTTACAAACACCGTCTCTAACGCAGTAAACTCCATTTAAGGTCTCTCCTTCTTCAAAAATAACTTGACCCTTTTTATAGATTTTCCCAGTTTTACAAGCTGATACTCTCATTAGTTCCTGTCTTGTCAAGGATTTTAAAGAATTGAATTCCTTAACAATACAAGATTCACATTTACTCATACCAATTGATTTTGTGACAATATCAAATATAAGAATTACATGATAAATATCATATTTTAAGTATTATTATAATACCACTTTTGTTACAGGTATAATTGAGCAAATTTTAAATGGTAAATAACTCCTGTTTTCATTGTGGTGATGATTGTGGTAGTCACCCAATTTCTTTTCAAGATAAATCATACTGCTGTAACGGTTGTAAAACTGTTTTTGAAATTTTTAACGAGAATGAATTGACCTGTTACTATGACATGGGAAATACTCGTGGTGCTATTCCTAAGGAAATAGAAGGCAAATACGATTTCTTATCCCAAGAAAACATCATTGAAAAACTTACAGATTTTAGAAGTGATACTTTAGAAGTTGCTACACTTTATATTCCACATATCCACTGTAGCTCTTGTATTTGGATTCTTGAAAACCTAAACAAACTCAATGAAAACATCTCTGATTCTCAAGTAAACTTCGGGAAGAAAACAGTTAGAATTACCTATAATTCTGACACTTCAAATCTTAAGGAAATTGTTTTGCTATTGAGTTCAATTGGTTATGAACCATACATTAGTCTTGATGATTTTAGCTCTGGTAAAAGCCATATCAATAGAACATTAATCTATAAGCTGGGTGTAGCAGGTTTTGGATTTGGTAACATCATGTTTTTATCCTTTCCTGAGTATTTTGAAATCAATGAGTTTTGGTTAGAGCAATACAAACATATGTTTAGATGGTTAATGTTTGCACTTGCTGTACCAGTTTTGTTATATTCTGCTCAAGATTATTTTGTTTTGAAGCAATCAGTTGCTTAACTTTACTTTTATCTAAATAACACATCTAAAATGAAACACTTAAAACTAATTGCATTAGCAGTAACTCTAATTTTTGCTACGGCATGTAAAAAAGATAAAAAAGAAGCAGAACAAATTATCGAAACCGAAATTGAGGAAGTTGTAGAAGGCACAAAAACTGACAAAACAATTACTGTAACCATGTCTCCTAAAAGTGATAGTAATGTTACTGGTACTGTCATTTTTAACGATGAGGATGGTCAAGTAACAATGGAAGGTAAACTCTCTGGGCTTACCGAAGGTGTACATGCCATTCATCTACATGAAAAAGCAGATTGTTCGTCGCCCGATGGAAAATCAACAGGTGGGCATTGGAATCCAACAGCACAACCACATGGTGCTTGGGGAGCAGAGACCGGTTTTCATAAAGGTGATATTGGGAATATGACTGCCAATGCAGAAGGCAATGCAGAAATATCATTGACTACAGACCAATGGTGCATAGGATGTGGAGATGACACAAAAAATATTTTGGGTAAAGCGGTAATTGTGCATCAAGGTGAAGATGATTTAACATCACAACCATCAGGTGCAGCAGGTGCTAGAGTCAGTTGTGCAGGGATTATTGAATAAATCGACATTGAAAATAAAATACAAGCCATCATTATTGATGGCTTTTTTATTTACAAACCATTTAATTTTCAAGATAAAATTTATCTTTATGTCATAATTCTACCTCTATGAATCCATCAGCTCACGGCTGGATAAAAAAATTAATTAAGGAAGTTTCTGAAACCATGTATTCAGATACCCAATTAACCGAGTTTTACATAAAACTTAAGCAAACTGGTTTCATTTACGGAAGCAATATCAAAGTAGTTTTGGATATTGTAAAACCATTTGATTTAACTGAAGAAGAACGCTGTAAAATCAATCTACTTCTCACCTATTATTTCATATATAAAAAAGCGAATGCCAATCAAGATTTTATTGAAAGCTTAATTGGATATTACAAAGCTATCAGTGAAAAAAAGAGATCATTTTTTGAAGAATTATTTAGCGATAATACTTCTGATAGTTTATTAGAGAAAATGATACATAAACGTATCCACGTTGATGATAATTTTATTACGAAAAGCTTTAATTATTTTTTAATAAATGCCTTATTATTTGTAGACGTATTGGGCTACCAGCGCTTTTTACTCAAAAATAATAGTATAAAGACCTATATAAATAACCTCGAAGCATCCTTAGAGACAATCATTTTTTCGGTAATGGAGAAAAAAGTAAACAAATCCCATTACGACCAAAACCTTATTAAGTTATTTGAAGGTTCCATAAGACATAAAAAATCACAGCCACCATCTTATCATGAGGCAATTTCATTTATCACAACGCCATTAGAAAAACTCTATGTGGTAGATCTTGTGTGCATGGCATCATGGACTGACAAGGTTATTGACAAGGCCGAACGTGAGTTTTTGAGCGAGTTAAAATCGAGTTTAGCACTTGACAACAGTGTAATTACACAGTCTGTAGATGATATAAATACATTCTACAACGAACATAAGGAAGATGTAGCTTTTTTGAGTTCAAAAAATCTAGCTCAAAGTTTTTATGACAATAGCAGTAAGGTAGTGACAAGGCTCATTAAAAGAAATAGCAAACGGTTAATAAGAGAACTGTCAGAAAGCAAGGAAGCTATGTCATTACTAGCACAATCTACACAGCGACATCTTACTGACGATGAGCAAAAGAAGATACAAACTCAATTATTAGATATCTTTAAATCCATACCCAGTTTAGCAATTTTTATGTTACCAGGTGGCATGCTTTTACTACCACTATTCGTAAAGTTTATTCCTAAGTTATTGCCATCTGCATTTGATGATAATAGAATCGAAGACGATTAAATTGCTTGATTTATTCTAGCCAGTTTTTAAAATCCTTTACACGTTCCCTCGCCACAATAACATCTTGTTCATTATAATAGTTGAGTTTTATCTGAAGCCTAGAATTGGTATAGCTAATAATATCTTTAATAGCATTAATATTTACATAGAACTTACGGCTTATTCTGTAAAATATATAAGGCTCTAACTCATCTTCCAATTGATCTAAAGTTAAATCTAAAAGATAATTTCTGCCTTCAACCGTATATGCATAAGTACCTTTGTTTTCGCTGTAAATACATTCTATATCTTCTATATTAATCAGCTTTAAATGTTGGCCGACTTTTACAGAAAACCTTTTTTTATACTCACGTTCAATTGGGTTAACCAAGAGTTTCTTTATATCATTAAAATCTAATGTAACTGACTTCTGCTGTTGTGTAGTGCTTTTATATTGTTTTATGGCCGCTTGCAACTCGTCTTCATCAATTGGCTTGAGCAAATAATCTATGCTATTTAATTTAAAAGCTTGAAGTGCGTACTCATCATAAGCTGTTGTGAAGATAACAGCAGAATTAATTTCGAGAGTCTCAAAAATCTCAAACGAAAGCCCATCACTAAGCTGAATGTCTAAAAAAATAATATCTGGGTGTTCATTATTCTGAAACCAATCTATGGATTCTTCTACGGAGTGCAACATTGTTTCAGCTTCTATCCCAATAGTACTTAACATGCGTTGTAAGCGTCTTGCAGAAGGCTTTTCGTCTTCAATAATTATTACATTCATTCTTTAAAAAAAGTTTTTTAGTTGGCTTAAAATTAGCCTACTCCCACATTGTTGTTTCTTCCTCTGTAATTTTATTAAGGTATTCTTCAATCTTTCGATCTTCCCATTCTTTCTTAAACAAGAATCTACCTTTAAATGCACGCCACCAATGGATGATTATAAAAATGGTCCAACCTACTAAGGTACTCGTATTAACCCATGTAACGGCCTTTTTGTGTGGACCACCGTCCATAATATAAAAGTTATACAGAATCAAACTAACTACTACTAGGTAACCTACCAAATGAAGGTAAAAAATCTGAATCTGTTTTACCTTTTTCTTTGCTCTAATGAGGCTTTCTTGTTCATTGAATTCTGTCATGGCTACTCCCAGTTCTTACGTTCCTTATCCATAAACTCTTCGATCTTGCGCTTCTCCCAATTCTTCCCAAAGAAGAAATCTGGTCCAAACACACCAATTAAGTGAAAGAATAAACCTATTCCCCAAAATACTGCAGTTGCATATGGTCCGAAACCGTCAAAACCTGCATTAACGCCTATGAGAATAATTAAAAAGACATTAACTACAATGTAAACTGCGAAGTGCCAGTAAAAACCTATTAAAGATTCTACTTTTTTCTTTGCTCTTAAATATGCTTCTTCTTTTCTATAATCCGAAACATTATCTTCTTTGCCATACGGCTCTATATTATATTTTTCCATGATATCTTTTATTTTGAATTATTAGATAATTCTTCATTCATAATCTGTTCTATTTTACGCTCTTCCCACGCTTGCCCAAACTTAACCGATAGAAAATGTAGCACTACAAATATGCCCCAAATCACCCATGTGCTCAGTACGTTTATGGTTAGAAATTCATCTATAAAACTATTCCAACTATTTAAACCGCCCCAAACCTTAAAACCGGTTAATACAATATTTACAATTAAGTAAATAATTAGGTGTGTGTAAAAGCCCTTCTGACGTTCCACGCGGTTTTTAGCTTTTATATAACTTAAATTAGAGTTTTGATTTTTCATAATTCCACAAATTAATTCCAACGATTTTTTTGTTCTTCCTCACGCATATACTCCTGTATTTTGCGTTCTTCCCACTTAGCTCCTAATGCACCTTGATCTACAAAGACACGGTAAGCATTAAATACTAATCCTATTCCCCAAAATACTAGTGGAAACCAAAACCATTGGATGGTGAATGGTGTAAAAGTGCGCCAGATAAAATATAAAAATGGAATTACAATTACATAGGAGATTATGCTATAATAAAATCCTTTTAATTCGTCGACGCGCTTACGTGCCCTCACATAATCGTCTCGTAGTCTGTCTTCTGATCGTTGTGTTGTTCTCATAATTGATACTTGTTTTGTGAGAATCGGAATTGCTACTGCAAAATCCTTCTCTCGTTGATTGATGTAAACTTTTCTTTTTGTCAGAAGTGCGTAGCGTTGCTTAATATTCTCTAATCCAACACCACTACCCTTCTTTACGATTTGTTTTGGCTGAAGATTATTCATCACCACCAGGTGATTTCCGTCTTCATATATTTTTATGTGCAATGGTTTACTTGAGGTAACCATATTATGCTTTACAGCGTTTTCTAAAAGCAACTGTAATGACAAAGGCACAACTTTATTTTCTAGGTTTGAAGACTTATCCGGAATATCAAAAATGATACTGTCTTCAAATCGCATTTTTAATAGCGACATATAGGTTTTGGCAAACTTTAATTCTTCGTCTACAGTAACCAGTTCTTTATTCTTTTGCTCTAATACATAGCGATAGACCTTAGATAAAGAGGTAGTAAACTTCTTTGCACTATCAGGATTTTCCTCAATTAAACTTGTTAATACATTCAGGCTGTTGAATAAAAAGTGTGGATCTAATTGATTCTTTAAAGCATCAAACTTAGCACTCGCCGCACCTGCAATTACTTTTTGCTCCTTAACCTTATTTTTTTGATAACGGTTGTAGAAATAAGTAATATAAAATATTGATAAAATGCTTAGTGTTATCCAAAGGCCAAATGCATAGCCACTCCATCCGTCGTTTTGGAAAAATGTTTTAAAGGACTGACCGTACAAAAAGACCAAGACTAATATTCTCATTATAAATATTGTAGCCAAGGTAATTACAGTTGCTCCTGATATACCATAGATAATTCGTTTTAGTACATCGTAATTTCTGATTTTTAGTTTTTGAATAAAATCAAAATATAAAGAGTTGACATAACTTAAAGCAAACGTATACAACTGTGTAATACCAAAATCAACTAGGTATAAATTGATGTCATCATAATTAACCTCATTAACTACCATGAAAAATCTGATGGCATATATACCACAACCAATTAAAAAAACAACGACTAAACTTTTAGCTGATTTAAGCATCTCTTAACTAGTTTTATTACTCTTTACAATTAGTAGCAATGTCACCCTCTACTCTATCTTTTCCCCATTTTGGGTGAAACTCACTCTCTGCTTTAAAGGTATCAAAAAGTTCTATTGTCGCTTCAATATCTGTACAAAAAGGCTTGGTATCCTTTCCAAAGTAACGCGCACTTCCCATGGCCCAACTTGCCTTACAATATGCCACTCTAGGATTTTCTGGTGCTATAGCATAAGCCTTGGCGTATAGCTCACTTACTTTGCCAGAGTATTTCATACCATAGGTCATACCATCATAAGCAATCCAGTTGGTTAATACCTGCGCTTGTATTACCATTAGCTCTGGGTTGTTTTCACTTTTTGCCATAGCAATATCTAGGTGTTCCTGGGCTTTATCCAATTGCGCTTTTAAGATCGCTTCGTCTTTGATATTCCAGCTTTTTAAACTGTTCATAAAAGCAACGTAGTAATTTGGCAACCACTCATTTTCCTCCGCATTTGAGATTCGTACAAATAAATTCTCTGCTTCATCCCATTGATCAGCTTCCCAAAGCTGAAACGCCTTCGTCATTCCTTTTTCATAATTAGTCTGTGCTTTTGTCATTCCTGTAACGACTAATAAAGCCATGATGATTAAACTTTTCATTTGTTGATTGATTTTAAAGTGTTATTGTTATTGATTTATCTTCTTTTAATTCAAACTTGGCATCCTTCCATTTTGGAGGTCCCATAAAACCTTTAGCATTATTAGAACATCCATAATCTTCTTTTGGGATACCAATAAAATTGCCGTCTAATTTATCATTCTTGTTTTCATCATGAAAAATGGAAACCGCATAAGTCCCTTCAGGTACATTTTCAAAGGATACCGTACATCCATTATTGCTAATCTCACTCTTGGCACCTTTAAAGATTTTATCTAAAAAATCTGATTCGCTATTATAAAGCGCAATCATCATTTGACCTTCATTACTATTTGCTTCCTCAATATTCACAGTTAGTTTAAATTCCTTCTGTGCATTTGACACATAAGATACCAGACTCAATATGATGATAATTGCAATTTTTGTTAATACGTTCATGACTTACTTTTTTAATTGATACAAATATCCGACACATTTCCAGTTTTTTAAAACCCATATTACCGAATTGTAAAATTTTACAGACGAATTGTAATTTTCTAAAAATTCACCTCAAAAATCAGTAACTTATTATAACATTTTGCTACTTATAGCTTATGACACCATTAAACTAATCCAAATATGAAACGCATTTCCATTTTATTTGTCCTTTCCTTATGTATTACCTTCTCTTTTGCTCAGACCGACAAGCGATTAAAAGGTATAGAAAAACAGTTTAATTCTATTTTAGAAACCAGTAAAGCACCTGGTTTTGCAGTTGCCATTGTTGAAGGCGATAAAATTGTCTATGCCAAAGGATTTGGCTATAAAGATTATGAAAAGAAATTACCAGCAGATGCCAATACCTTATATGCCATTGGATCCTCAACCAAAGCCTTTACCTCTGCCTTATTAGGTTTATTACGCGAGGATGGCAAACTAGATTTTGATGACAGTCCAATACAGCATGTTCCAGGATTAGAGTTTTATAATGGCGATATGAATAACAATATTATCATTAAAGACTTGATGCGCCATAGTACAGGCTTACCTAGACACGACGGCGCTTGGTACTTTTTCCCAAATAAAAATAAGGATACCTTGGTGGCGCGTATGAAATATCACGAACCATTTACAGGTGTACGCCAACGTTGGTATTACAATAACTTTGGTTTTTTACTACAAGGCGTTATCACTGAGAAACTTACAGGTAAATCTTGGGAACGGAATATTGAAGAAGAATTCTTTAAGCCATTGGGTATGGACCGTTCTAAAACCAACTTGGCTGGCTGGAAAAGCTCTAGCAACATTGCCGTAGGTTACCGACTAGACGAAGATAGAATGGTTAAGAAAATGGATTATTACGACATCTCAGGAATGTCACCTGCGGGAAGCATTAACAGCAGCGTTAATGATATGAGCAAATGGATGATGTTATGGCTCAATAAAGGAAAAATTGGTGAGGAGCAGATTTTGCCAGAAGATTATATACAAGAAGCTATGAGCTCTCAGATGGTTGCCGCTGCAGGTTTCCCATCGGAGGAATTACCAGACGTACAATATGCCAATTACGGTTATGGTTGGTTTTTACACTCCTATAAAGGGCATTACTTGGTTGAGCATGGTGGTAATATAGATGGTTTCTCAGCAAGTGTAGCCTTATATCCTATGGATAATATAGGTATAGTGGTACTGACCAACCAAAACGGATCTGCCGTACCACAATTAATAAGAAGTATTGCAGCAGATCATATGCTTAAGGTTGAAAAAACAGAATGGGCAAAAGAATATAAAAAGGATATTGAAAAGGCTCTAGAAGCTCAAGCGAAGGCAGAAGATGGTGGCAAAGAAGATGCTAATGTTAAAGGAACAAAACCATCACATATTTTGTTAGATTACACTGGTTTTTACGAACATCCAGGTTATGGTAAGTTTGAGGTTGTTGTAGAAAACGATACGATGTATACAGAGTTGGATAACAACAGACAATACCTGCACCATTACCATTATGATACTTTTGAGCTTATAGATGTTAATGATGGTAAGATTGAAGCATCTCAGATTGGTGGTGCACTAAAGGTGACGTTTACCACTAATGTGGCTGGCGATATAGATTATATGAAGGCCAATATAGAGCCTATGACAGATCCTATAGCCTTTAAACGCACACCAAATACCATAGATGTAGATGCAGACACTTTAGAGCAGTATGTAGGCTTATACGATTTAATGGGTACGGAAATTAAAACCTATATTAAAGACGAGAATGTGCTCTTTGTCTTTGTACCGGGTCAGCCAGAATACCCTCTTTTACCCACGGCAGAACATAAGTTTAACTTTAAGACTTTAGAAGGCTTTAAGGTAGAATTTATAGAAACCGATGGCACTATTACCGAAGTTAAGTTTATACAGCCTAATGGTACTTTTGTTGGCACACGAAAAAAAGAATAAATATGTAACCTTACGTATTACAACTATCAATATTTATAGCTTTCTTTATCACATAAAACATATTTGGGCTAAAAATAATGTTATATTCCCTAGTTGTACTTAATTGAGTTATGAGAATAAATGAGATACTACTCAATATTATTACAATATCCGTTATTGTCATTTTACCGCATACTGAACTCATTCCAAATTTCGGATACAGTGTCCCGATATTTGTTTTAGTTTGGCTCATTTTAAAATATTCCAATGAGACTTTTTCAAATATTGGATTCAGCTTAAAACAATTTAAACCAAAATCGATTCTAATCGGGAGTTTGGTTGCGTTACTGACTTTAAGCTTCATGCAACTAATATTCTTTCCAGTACTAGAAAATTTCGTAGTTTTTGAAGATACCGAAGTTGGATTACATGCTTTTATAAAAGGTAACTTAGGTCAATATTTAATTATAATAATTATGGGGTGGATAGTTGGTGGATTTTATGAAGAAATTGTATTTCATGGATTCATCTTTTCTCGACTAGAAAAAATGATTAAAGGTAAATATGCAACAACTATAGCATTTATAGGAACGGCTACTATTTTTGGTGCATATCACTATCAATTGGGAGGAGCTGGACTTATTAATGCATTGATTGTTGGTGCAGTATATCTTGGGCTTTTCTTATTTTATAAAAGAAATTTATGGTATTCAATATTCTGCCATGGCGCATACAATACAATTGTAATAACATTGATATACAATGGATACATATAAAAAAACTAAGTACAACACTGTATAAACGGAATTAAAACGACCGTTTATACTAAACGTTCTCATCAATTAAAAAAATGAAAATAAGTCATGTAATATACAAGGTTGATAATTTAAGAAATGGATTCAAACATTTTAAAAGCAAAGGATTTGAAATTGAATATGGTTCAAAAAGAAATCCACATAATGCTTTAATTTATTTTTCACAAGGACCCTATATTGAAGTATTAGAAAATGTAAAACTTCCACCCTATGCAAAACTATTTTTAAAGCTGATCGGCAAGCATAAAGTTATTGATAGATTGGAACGGTGGAATAAGGAGAAGGAGGGTTTTATTGAATTATGTTTGGAGAATTATGATACCGACTTTAAAAAAGAAGAGGAAGTTTTAAAAAAGTATAAGCAAGGTTACTTTATTACGAAGAGCAAAAGATTAGATCCATCAAATAGATTACTCAAATGGAAACTCCTTTTTCCAGAAGAATGGAGAATCCCATTTCTAATGACTTATTTTAATATTGACCCCAAACCAAAAAAAAATAATCACCCAAATGGAATAAAAAAAATTAAGATCATTTCATATGGTACAAATGCAGAGTTCATTCCAATAATTAATGAATTATGCGACGATAACATCCTTAATTTATTCATTGGTGATGGTTTTTTAAATTTAGAGTATGAAAAATAAAAACTGATGAGAACAAATCCTATACGCAATACCTTTCCGGATACTGCGTATTTCCAGACCGTTGGGCATAATTAAAATGAGTTAAAAAAAATCATAATGACTTATAATAATTAGGTGATTTTAAGGCAAAGAAAAGACCATCAATTCTAATGGCCTTCTTATATCTCATAATATTGAGTTTAAAACATCTCTCTACCTGAGAAATGAAATGCACCTTCAATAGCAGCGTTGTCATCACTATCACTTCCATGTACAGCATTCTCACCAATAGAAGTAGCATATAATTTACGGATAGTTCCTTCAGCAGCCTCAGCAGGATTAGTAGCACCAATTAAAGTTCTAAAATCTTCAACGGCATTATCCTTTTCTAAAATAGCTGCAACAATTGGCCCACGTGTCATATACTCCACTAATTCTGGGAAGAATGGACGCTCTTTATGTATTGCGTAAAACTCCTTTGCATCTGCCGCAGTCATTTGAGTTAGCTTCATTGCTACGATTCTAAATCCTGAGGCAGTAATTTTTTCTAATATTGCGCCAATGTGTCCTTTTTCGACAGCATCTGGCTTTAACATTGTAAATGTTCTGTTAGTTGCCATGTATCTTTTTTTAAATGTGGTGCAAAAGTAATGTATTTCTTGAATTTATCAAGTCCCTAATTTTAATAAATCTTTATCATTTCAGAATTCAAAAATCAGCAATGAGATTATAAAAAATTGTATCTTCGTCAACTATGATTAAGACACACATCTCTGAAATAAAATCACTTTTAAAAACACCTAAGAATGTGGTTATTGTACCACATAAAAATCCAGATGGTGATGCCATGGGTTCTACCCTTGCATTGTGTCATTATTTAAAAATATACAATCATAATGCTGTGGTGATTGCACCTAATGACTATCCAGAGTTTTTAAAATGGTTACCTGGGGATGAACATGTCTTAAAATTTGATTCCTTAGTAAAAGAAAGCTTAGATGTCATAGAAAACGCCGATCTCATTTTTACATTAGATTTTAATGCCTTACATAGAGCTGGCGAGGAATATGGTGCGATATTAAAAGTTTCAAGGGCAATAAAAATAATGATAGACCATCACCAGCAACCTGATGATTATGCTAAATATGTCTACTCTGATGTAAGCATGTCCTCTACTTGCGAAATGGTTTTTAACCTTATTGAAATGCTTGGTGATGTTGAAATAATAGACACCACAATTGCTACTTGTTTATATGTTGGTATTATGACTGATACGGGCTCTTTTAGATTTCCATCAACTACGAGCAGAACACACCAGATCATTGCAACACTAATTGATAAAGGTGCAGAGAATTCTGAAATTCATAATAATGTATACGACACCAACAATTTTGGACGATTACAATTACTTGGTAGAGCAATGCAAAACCTAAAAGTGATTCCAGAATTAAGAACGGCATACATAACACTTTCTCAATCAGAACTAGATGAATTCAACTTTAAGAAAGGTGACACAGAAGGGTTTGTGAATTATGCCTTATCGTTAAAGGGTATCATATTTGCTGGCATCTTTATAGAAAACAAAGCTGAGGAGATTATAAAAATTTCTTTAAGAAGCAAAGGGGAATTCTCTGTTAACGAATTTTCCCGTGCTCATTTTAATGGAGGTGGACATACAAACGCAGCTGGTGGACGTAGTCATACCAAATTAGAAGAAACCATTGATAAATTTATTAGTATCTTACCACAGTATAAAGAACAATTGTCCCAAAAATGAAAAACCCATACCTCATATTAATATTGCTTGTAACACTTGTTAGTTGCAAATCTCCGGAAGCTCGCATGCCAGAGTCAGTTAAATCTGGATCATTTCTAAAAGAGTCTGCAGAACGCAATAAAAAACTCAATGCCTTAGAACATAAAATGATAGAATCCATAATGGAAAGTAACCCAGACAAGGATTACATAGCCTCAGAAAATGGATTTTGGTATTTCTACACAAATAAAGTTGAATCAGACAGCTTGAAACCCGTATTTGGTGATGTTATTGACTTTGATTTCAATGTTTCAAACCTAAAAGGATCAGAAATATATGCATCAGAAAACAAAACCTATGTCATGGATAAGGAAGAATTGTTCATAGGTCTTCGCGAAGGCTTAAAACTAATGAAGCCTTCAGAAAGTGTGACATTTATTTTCCCTTCTCAAATAGCATATGGGTACTATGGTGATGAAAATAAAATAGGGACTAATGTTCCATTAATATGTGAAGTAACTTTAAATAATATAAATAAAAACAATGATTAGAAAAACGTTAACAGTATTTGTTGTATTACTCGTCTTGGCCAATATTTCTTGCCAAGAACGTTACCCTGATTTAGATGATGGACTTTATGCAGAAATCATAACTTCAAAAGGTACAATGGTAGCTAAATTACACTATGATAAAGTACCTGTAACAGTAGCTAATTTCGTAGCACTAGCTGAAGGAAATCATCCTTTAGCTGAGGAACAATACCAAGGAAAACCGTTCTATGACAGTATAATTTTTCATCGTGTAATGGATAATTTTATGATTCAAGGTGGTGATCCTCAAGGCATGGGAACCGGAACTCCTGGTTATCAGTTTGCCGCTGACTTTAGTCCAGAATTAAAGCATGATAAGCCAGGTATTTTGTCAATGGCAAATGCTGGTGGGATAAAAACAAATGGAAGCCAGTTTTTTATAACCGAAAGACCTTATCCACGAGGTAATTTTTATGATGAAAACGGTAATCTAAAGCCTTGTGATCAGCCTAGGGTAAGTTGTCATTCCGTCTTTGGGGAACTAGTTTTGGGACTAGAAGTACAAGATTCAATTTCTAATGTAAAAGTTGCAGGTAGAAATAAACCTGTAGAAGATGTTGTAATCAAAACTGTAAATATCATAAGAAAAGGGAATGACGCCAAATTCTTCGATGCACCAAAAGTATTTGAAGAGGAGATGCCAAAGGTTGAGGCTAACTTTAATGGAATTAGAGCTGAACAGAAAGAAAAAGCCGAAGCTATAGCGAGACAAGCAAAAGTTGATTGGTTGAAACAAAACGAAGCTTTAGATGGTCGTCGTATAGAATCTCCAACAGGAATGGCGATGATTTTTACTAAAGAGTCTAATGGAATTAAAGCTAAGTCTACGGATTACGTGAATATTGATTGTGCCGGATATTTTGAAGATGGTACCTTATTCTGGACCACTATGAAAGATGTTGCAGAAAAGAATGGTCAATATAACGAGCAACAAGACAGTGCAGGACAATATGCACCATTTGCTATGCCTTACAATGAAACGGCTACGCTTGTAGCAGGTTTTAAAGAAGCGATGTTAAATATGAAAATTGGTGATAAAGCAAGAGTCTTTATACCTTACTATTTAGGATATGGTGATGCCGGTAGACCTCCACTGATTCCTGGTGGCACAAACCTTGTTTTTGACATTGAATTGGTTGGCGTTAAAAAATAAAACTCAGTATTTATTGAAATAAAAAAGCAGCGATAACGCTGCTTTTTTTTTGCTTTATTTAACTAGCTTTAGGAATGTGCTTTAGAATTTCCAACACAAATTTCCAATATTTCTGTGCAGAAGAAATCTGTGCACGTTCGTCTGGTGAATGTGCACCTTTAATATTTGGTCCAAAGCTTATCATATCCATCTTAGGATAATTAGTACCAAGAATACCACATTCTAATCCTGCATGGCATGCTGCCACATGAGGTTTCTCACCATTATTTAATCGTTCGTAAATAGGAACCATTACCTTCAAAATATCTGAATCCATGTTTGGGGCCCATCCAGGATAATCACCTGATAATTTCACATTACAACCAGCGAGCTCAAAAGTTGATGTCAATGCATTTGCCAAATCCGCCTTAGAGCTTTCAACGGAACTTCGTGTTAGACAACCAATTTTAATATTACCATCTTTTACTATAACCCTTGCAATATTATTTGAAGTCTCAACCAAATCCGGAATGTCTGGACTCATACGATAAACACCATTATGGGCGGCATAAAGTGCTCTAATTAATTTATCCTGAGCTTCATTTTCCATAACCATATTAGGCGTTTCAATGCTTTTAATGTTAATCTCCAAGTCTGGCTCCATGGTTTTAAACTCATGTTCTATTGTTTCGGTAAGCTTTGTTAATTGAGATAAAAACGCGGTTTCTTTAGCCTTATCAATTGCAACAATAGCATTGCTCTCCCTAGGAATTGCATTACGTAAACTGCCACCATCAATTTCACCTATTTGTAATCCAAAATTCTTGCTACCAGTATAGAGCAATCGATTCATGATTTTATTGGCATTTCCTAAACCTTCATGAATTTGCATACCTGAGTGACCACCTTGCAATCCCTTGACCTCAATCTTAAATCCAACAGCGTTATCCGATGCTGATACCACAATATAATTTCTAGTTGCTGTAACATCTACACCTCCAGCACAACCCACACCTATTTCGTCATCTTCCTCAGTGTCTAAATTCAATAATATTTCACCTTTTAAAATACCACCTTTAAGACCTTTTGCACCTGTCATTCCAGTTTCTTCATCGATTGTAAATAGGGCTTCTAAATCAGGATGTGCAATTGTATCACTTTCTAGAATGGCCATTATGGTTGCAACACCAAGACCATTATCTGCACCAAGTGTGGTGCCTTTTGCTTTTACCCAATCTCCTTCAACGAACATATCAATGCCTTGAGTATCAAAATCAAAAACTGTATCATTATTCTTTTGGTGCACCATATCTAAATGCGATTGCATTACAATTGGCATTCTATCTTCCATTCCTAAAGACGCAGGTTTTCTAATAATCACATTTCCAACTCCATCTTCAATAGTTTCTAAACCTAAATTCTTGCCGAAGTCTTTCATAAATTGAATAATGCGCTCCTCCTTTTTAGAAGGTCGTGGTACTTCGTTTAAATCTGCAAACTTATTCCATAATACTTTTGGTTCTAATACCCTAATTTCTGCACTCATGTCTCTATTTTTTGTGAATTACAAAATTACAAAACCAGTTGTATTTGCAGTGGTTTATTAGACCATAAGTTTTGCTTATTTTTGAACCATGTTAAAAAACAAAAGGCTTGTTTTAATTCTTCTTTTTGGACTACAGATTCTATTGAATAATGTTTTGAAACACTATCCAGAATTTGTTGAACGCTTTTACAGTAACAGCATATATATATTTATTTCTAAACTTATGCGATATGCCTTTGGATGGTTATCTTTTTCAGTTGGAGATGTATTTTATACCATTGTGACAATATACATTATAAGGTGGTTAATTCTCAACCGTAAACGCATCGTAAAAGATACCTTAAATTGGGTGTTAGATATTTTAGCCACTTTGTCAATTTCTTTTATTTCATTTCATATACTTTGGGCATTTAATTACTACAGACAACCACTGAACAAATCCTTGAATATTAAGGCGGAATACAGCACAAATGAACTCGTTGCCTTTACTGAGCGACTTATCAAAAAATCCAACAGTTTTCATAACAAATTAAGCCCTGAAGATGATTCATTAAAGATTGAAATTCCATATTCAAAAACCGAAATTTTCAATATGGTCAATAATGGTTATGATGAGTTAGCAAAAACCTATCCACATTTAAAATACAAACCAGCTAGCATTAAAAAATCAATATATAGTATACCTCTCACGTATATGGGCTTTTCAGGTTACCTCAATCCATTTACTAACGAGGCGCAAGTAGATGGCTTAATACCAACCTATAAATATCCTACTACTTCCTGCCATGAAGTTGCGCATCAACTTGGTTATGCTGCAGAGAATGAAGCTAATTTTATAGGTAGTTTAGCTGCGATTCATAATAAGGATGACTATTTTAAATATGCAGGCTATACGTTCGCATTGAGATATTGTTTAGCAGAATTATTTAGAAGAGATTCTGAAATCTACTACAACATTCTACCAAGTGTGAATTATGGAATCATAAGGAATTACCAAGAGGTTCAAACATTTTGGATGGACTACGAAAATCCATTAGAGCCATTATTTGAAAAAACATTTGATAGTTTCTTAAAAGTAAATAACCAAGCGAATGGCATGAAAAGTTATAATTATGTCGTGGCCTTATTGGTTAACTATTATGATAACAAGACTTTGTAGTAATAAGATAAATTAATTTCTACAAACGTTAAAAATTCTTAACAAAAAGAAGAGGTTAATCATATATCCCTATCTTTAAACATCTTATTTAACTAACCCTTTTTTTATGATTAAAATACATTTACGGCTGCTCATCGTTATGTGCAGTTTTTCGTTATTCGCACAAGATTATTTTCCAAGCAACTCTGGAGTAATTGCAAATAACACTAATTACACGGCATTGACCAATGCCAAAATACATGTTTCAGCTTCTGAAGTTATTGATAACGGTACCCTTCTTATAAAAGAAGGAAAGGTGATTAGTGTTGGTAAATCGGTATCTATTCCAAAAAATACCACAACAATTGATTTAGAAGGTAAAGAGATTTATCCTTCATTTATTGATATTTATACCTCATTCGGAGTAAAAAAACCGAAGAGAGCTACAGGTAATTTGCCTCAATATGAATCGAGTAGAAGTGGCTTCTATTGGAACGATCACATAATGCCAGAACAAGATGTTATGGCAAGTTTCAAATATGACGATAAGGATGCTTCTGAAATGCACAAACTTGGATTTGGAGTGGTAAACACACACATGCCTGATGGAATTGTAAGAGGTACTGGTGCGTTAATAGCACTTAATAATAATGCTGATAATTCCATGCGTGTCATTGATGGCGAAACTGCTCAACATTTATCATTTAGTAAAAGTGTTACCTCACGTCAGTCCTACCCCTCTTCATTAATGGGTAGTATGGCTCTACTTAGACAAATGTATAATGATGCTAAGTGGTATGCAGATGGGAATATAGATACAAGAGATCTTTCATTAGAGGCGTTAAATGGTAATAAAAATCTTCTTCAAATATTTGAAGCTAATGGTAGAGCAAATGTAATGCGTGCTGACAAAGTAGGAGATCAATTTAATATACAATATACCATTGTTGGTGGTGGTGACGAATATGAGCGGATCGATGAGATAAAAAGTACAAATGCCACACTTATTTTACCAATAGATTTTCAGTTAGCTTATGATGTAGACAACGCCTTTTTAGCAAAAACACTATCGCTGAGTGATATGCGTGCATGGAACCAAGAACCTCATAATCCGAGAATTCTATCTGAGAATGGTGTTACGTACGCACTAACTACGCATGGATTAAAATCTAAGAAATCCTTCATTGATAATTTAATGAAAGCTATTGAAAGTGGTTTATCAAAGCAAAAAGCACTTGAGGCGCTCACTACAGTTCCTGCACAACTATTAGGGAAATCTAACGAATTAGGAACTTTAAAAGCTGGTAGCTATGCTAATTTCTTAATTACAAGTGGTGATATTTTTGATAAAAAAACAAAGCTTTATGAAAATTGGGTTCAAGGAACACCTCACGTTATATCAGATATGACTATAACAGATATTGATGGCGATTACAACTTTAAACTTGCAGGTAAACTTTATCAGCTAAATATCTCTGGCAGTAGTTCTAAGCCAAGTGTTAAACTTGTTAGTGGTAAAAATGAACTTGGCACTAAAATGAATTATAAAAATGATTGGGTGACCATGACATTTAAAACAGCTGATACTTCTAAAACTGAATTTATTAGAATAGCAGCTTCTCCTTCTAGTGGTAAAAGCCTAAGCGGTAAAGCAACAATGCCAAATGGCAATGAGTACTCTTTCTATGCAAGTAGTGAAGTTAAAAGTGCAAATGCAGAAGGAGAAAAAGGTAAAAAAGGTGAAAATGCCAAAACTAAAGATGCTTACATGAGTCCTGTGACCTATCCTAATATGGCCTATGGATTTACTGAAAATCCAAAAGCCGAAACCATCCTATTTAAAAATGCAACCATTTGGACGAATGAAGGTGATGGTGTTTTAGAGAATTCAGATCTTTTAATTAAGGATGGGAAAATAGCTAAGGTCGGGAAAGACCTAAATGCCAGAAATGCTAAAGTTATCGATGCCTCTGGTAAGCATATTACAGCAGGAATTATAGATGAACATTCACACATAGGAGCAGTTTCAATTAATGAAGGAGGTCATAACTCCTCTGCCGAAGTTACAATTGAAGACGTACTTGATGATGAAGATATTGATATATACCGAAACCTAGCAGGTGGTGTAACTTCAATTCAGATTCTGCACGGAAGTGCCAATCCAATTGGTGGCCGTTCTGCAATAATTAAATTAAAATGGGGTGAATCAGTAGATAATTTAGTTTACGACAATTCTCCAAAGTTTATAAAATTTGCCTTGGGAGAAAACGTAAAACAATCGCGCAGTAGATTTAATGTGCGTTTCCCACAATCTAGGATGGGTGTTGAACAAGTTTATATGGACTACTTCAGTAGAGCCAAGGCTTATGACGATTTAAAGAAAAGTGGCAAACCATATCGAAAAGATACAGAAATGGAAGTTTTAGCTGAAATATTAAATAAGGAACGCCTTATATCTTGTCACTCCTATGTACAAAGTGAAATCAATATGCTAATGAAAGTTGCTGAGAAGTTCGATTTTAACATCAACACATTTACACATATTCTAGAAGGATACAAAGTTGCTGATAAAATGAAGGCACATGGTGTAGGTGGTTCAACTTTCAGTGACTGGTGGGCTTATAAATATGAAGTTAATGATGCTATACCTTACAATGCGGCCATAATGCATAAGGTTGGTGTTGTTACCGCAATAAATAGTGATGATGCTGAAATGTCTCGTAGATTAAATCAAGAAGCAGCAAAATCAATAAAATATGGCGGTGTAAGTGAAGAGGACGCACTTAAGTTTGTTACCCTAAATCCAGCTAAGCTTTTACATCTTGATGAACGCGTTGGAAGTATAAAAGTTGGTAAAGATGCTGATGTTGTCTTATGGTCAGATCACCCATTATCGGTGTATGCGAAGGCAGAAAAGACCATAATCGAAGGTGTCACCTATTTTGATATTGAAAAGGACAAGCAACTGCGAGAAGCCATAAAAAAGGAGAAAAGCACTTTGATTAATATGATGCTACAAGACAAAAACAAAGGATTGAAAACACAACCTGTTAAAAAGAAAGAAAAAGTGTTATTACACTGTGACTCCATGGATTTTAACACAACTGAAAAATAATAAAACGATGAAAACATTAAAAAAAATAAACCTCGTATTAATTCTGTTGTGTTTCTCATTTAGTTATACACAACAGACACCGGCCAATGATCAAGCAATGGACTTTGCAATAGTTGGTGCTACTGCACATATTGGCAACGGAACTGTTATAGACAATAGTTTAATAATTGTGAGTAACGGTAAAATAACCAAAGTATTAGATAATAGTCAACCAAATGCAGTCACATTGCAAGCTATGGACATTATTGATGCTAAAGGAAAGCACGTTTATCCAGGTTTTATAGTTGTTAATGGTACTTTGGGATTAGTTGAAGTAGATGCTGTAAAAGCTTCTAATGACTTGTCGGAATTAGGAACTTTTAACCCACACATAAGAAGTATAATTGCATATAATGCTGAATCTAAAATTGTGGAATCCATGAGACCTAATGGTGTTTTATTAGGCCAGGTAGTTCCAAGAGGTGGTCGCATTACCGGCACCTCATCTGTTGTACAGTATGATGCATGGAATTGGGAAGATGCATCTATAAAGATGGACAACGGTTTACATATTAACTGGCCAAATAGTTTTAGTAGAGGCCGTTGGTGGTTAGGTGAAGATCCTGGGTTAAAACCTAATAAAAACTATGCAAAACAGGTTAAAGAATTAGGCAACTATTTTAAAGAAGCTAAAAGCTATAATAGTGGTGCAAAGAAAGAGGTGCATCTACCATTTGAAGGTATGACTGGAGTATTTGACGGTACAAAACGATTATATATAAATGCGAATGACGAAAAAGGAATTACAGATGCTGTTAATTTCGCAAAAGCACATGGCGTTGATCAAATAACTATTGTAGGCGCTTATGAAGCTGGAAATATGATTGAGTTTTTAAAGCGAAACAATGTGTCTGTATTTTTAAGACGTGTACATACTAGACCGAATGCAGAAGATGATGACTATGACTTACCATTTAAACTTGCTCAAAAACTAGTTGATGGAGGCGTTTTAGCGGCTCTAGAACCTAGCGGTCAAATGGAACGTATGAATTCTCGTAATCTGCCATTCTACGCAGGTACGACTGCAGCGTATGGTTTAACAAAGGAACAAGCCTTACAACTCATTACCGAAAATCCAGCAAAGATATTAGGTATTGATGATATGTATGGTACCTTGGAAGAAGGAAAAAGTGCGACACTTTTTATAAGTGAAGGCGATGCCTTGGATATGCGTACCAATATAATTCATCATGCTTTTATTGACGGTAGAAAATTAAGCTTAGAATCCCATCAAACTGAGCTCTGGCAGCGATACTCTAAAAAGTATGGTTTAGAAGACTAAGACAAAAAAGCGAACCAATTGGTTCGCTTTTTTTATATAAATGTATTATTGCTTATTCTACAATTTTCGAAGTATCAGGTTTTGTAAACAAAGCTGAATCTGATGCTTCTTCACTAAGAATAACCTCATCAAATTCAACGGTATTCCAAGTGCTTACACCACCATGAGCATCAAACACCTTAGTGACAGATTCTGGATATATGCTCGTTGTAATATTTTCTTTTTTGATGTCTTCAATAAGAGATACCTCAATCTTTGATTCATTTTTACAACTAAATAGGGTTAAATTGACAACAATTATTATTATTAAGTTTTTCATAATTTATTTTTTCGTTTGATGCTTTTGACGTCAACCAAACTCTAAAATTACATTACTTTTGTTATATCATGATAAAAGCTATTAGAAGCACTCAGAATCCTTTAATAAAACAATTAGTTCTGTTAAAGGCTAAATCGCGTGAACGAAAGAAAAAAGGGCAATTTCTTATTGAAGGCAAGAGGGAACTTTCCTTATCAATAAAAGGTGGTTACAAAATTGAAACACTATTATTTTATCCCGATTTGTTTTCTGAAAGCGAAGCACGAGCCATGTCCCAATATGAAATTGATATTATTGAAATATCCAAGGACGTTTTTCAAAAGTTAGCCCATAGAGATACAACTGAAGGCGTAATAGCAATTGTGAATACTAAACCACATACCTTAGAAGAATTAAAACTCACTTCTAAAAACCCTTTAATACTTGTTGCTGAGGCACCAGAAAAACCCGGTAATATTGGTGCATTATTGCGAACAGCAGATGCTGCAAATATCGATGCTGTGATTATTGCCAATCCTAAATCTGATCTGTACAATCCAAATATTATAAGATCTAGTATTGGTTGTGTATTCACAACAGAAATTGCTATGGCTAGTACCAAGGACACTATTGACTTTTTAAAAAAATACAACTTCAATATTTTTTCAGCAATATTAGAAGAATCAGAGCCCTATCACACTCAAAATTACACATTACCTACAGCAATAGTTGTAGGTACAGAAGCAACAGGTTTAACCCAAGAATGGAGAAATGCATCCAAGGCCAATATCAGTATACCAATGCAAGGCGTTATTGATTCTATGAATGTGTCTGTTGCTGCAGGAATCCTTATTTTTGAAGCCAAAAGACAACGCGATTTTAACTAATATGACTGCAGATATACTCTTCTATATTATCCTTAGTATCATTACTATCAATTTTATTAAAGATAAAATCCTCGATTCACTAAATGCAAAACATTATAATGATCCAATACCTCAAGAGTTAAGTGATGTGTATGATGAGGATGATTATGCAAAATCACAGGTATACAAAACCACTAACTACGGATTTAATCTTTGGACATCGCTTTTCTCATTTGTAATTACCTTAGCTTTTTTATTATTAGATGGGTTTGAATTTGTTGATAATCTAGCCAGAAGTGTTTCGGATAATCCAGTAATAGTTGGTTTATTATTTTTTGGAATTATAATGATTGCCAGTGACATAATTACAACTCCATTTTCTTATTACAAGACATTCGTGATAGAAGAAAAATTTGGATTTAATAAAACCACAAAAAAGACATTTCTTCTAGATAAACTTAAAGGATTACTGATGTTGGCAATTCTTGGAGGTGGCATTTTAGCGGTAGTCATTTGGTTTTATCAACTTACTGGAAATCAGTTTTGGCTATATGCCTGGGGAATTGTTACATTTTTCACTGTGTTTATGAATATGTTTTATTCTAAGCTTATCGTGCCAATATTTAATAAACAAAAACCATTGGAAGAAGGGGAATTGCGACAAAAAATTTCAGATTATGCCAAGTCTGTAGGATTTAGTCTAAGTAAAATTTTTGTCATTGATGGTTCAAAACGCAGTACAAAAGCAAATGCCTATTTTTCTGGCTTTGGAAGTGAAAAAAGAGTTACACTTTACGACACCTTAATTAATGACTTGGAGGATGAAGAAATAGTTGCTGTTTTAGCACATGAAGTTGGACATTATAAACGGAAACACATCATTTTTAATTTAACAACTTCAATCTTGCTAACGGGCTTAACATTGTATATTCTCTCCATTTTTATTTCAAATCCATTTTTGTCCAACGCTATTGGTGTAGAAACACCAAGCTTTCATGTTGGTTTAATTGCCTTTGGCCTACTCTACTCTCCAATTTCAGAACTTACAGGGTTAATAATGAATTATGTATCTAGAGTTTTTGAGTACCAGGCAGATGATTATGCCAAAAACACATATATGGCTGAACCACTTATTACATCCTTAAAAAAACTTTCTAAAAACAGTCTTAGCAATCTTACACCACACAAGGCCTATGTTTTTATGCACTACTCACATCCAACATTATTGGATAGAATAAATAATTTAAGAAATAATGTTAGATAAAAATTTACGAGAATTATTGTTTTACTCTAAAATAATAACATTTAATATGCTAGATATAGATGATTTAAAATTTATGAAATCATAGTGTCGTTAGTAATTCACTTCGTGTTTTTAAATAAGAATTTTTAGTTTCTTTTATTTCTAATTCAATACCGCTCTCTTTTATACTTTTAATAGATTGAAGCCCTAATGGATGCATTTCCTTAAATTTAAGATGTTTGTCTGACCAAAGCATCATTTCACAAATAATAGGGTATAAGTCTATACCTTTATTTGTTAAATAATAATATTTTACTTTCTTATTGTATTCTTTGTAAACATAAGATATGAGTTCGTTGTTTTTCATCAATTTCAATCGATCTGCTAAAATATTTGTTGAGATGCCCTCAGGCGAATTCAAGAACTGACCGTAGGTATTTTTACCCATAAATAAATCTCTGATTATAATCAAAGACCATTTGTCACCTATGATATCCAATAAACTTGTTAATGGACAGGTTGATCTGTAAGTCTTATTTTTTAGCACTTTAACTTATTTATTGATCCAATTTCGCAACAATCACAAAATAAAAGGACCAAAATTTTATACAACTGCTTTAAAAATACGAAATTTTAACGCTTTATTAGGTTTTGATCAAAAATTAAAAGTATTTATTTTTTGATATAAACTAAGAATTCATCTTAAAAAAGATCATTTGGACTTTTTTTACTTGTTTTTTGCAATTGATTTTTTATTTTTACTTTAAACTAATTCAATTAAATAATTATGAAAAAAAACTTTATGATTTTTTGCTTATTATTCAGTCTAATATCTTTTAGTCAAAATGAGCAAATTGTAACAATGCACGCTGTATTAATCGAAGGTGATTTAAAGGCATTTGAAGAAGTAGAAACCATGTACATGCAAAAGGTAGCACAAAAAGCCACTGAAAGAGGTGACATTTCTGCATGGAACTTTCTTAAAGCTCTACAGTTTGATTCCTTAAATGATGAATCTAACTTTAATTACCTTTTTGTTCAAGGCAATAGCTCGATTGAAAAAACACTTGATCCAAAAAATAGTTGGTGGAACCTTGCATCTGAAGTATTAAGTTTAGATGAACAAAAACGAGTTGAAGAATTAAGATCTAAGTTTACCTGGAAAAAAGACGTCAAGGTTATGTATACTATAGACACCGGTATCTGGTTAGTTGATAGCTTAGATGATTATCAAAATACATTTATACAATTCAATTTTGCAAAGCCTAAAAATTCAGAATTATTCATCAAGGAAAACAAAGAATTATGGCAACCATTTTTTGAAGAAATTGCCTCAGACATTAATCTTATTTCATGGGGCGTAGGAACAAAGATACATCCAACTGGTGAGGAATGGTCGAATGTAATGACGTGGGATATGTTTAAAAGTTTAACCGATCTTTTTAAATTTAGGTTAGGAGAAAATATAGTATGGCCTGTTGAAAAATCAAATATGTCAGAAATAAATCCAGAAGGATTTTCTACTGTTGCTGTTTGGCAATGGATTACTGGTGCTGCATCTAATTAATTCATTAACAATATAAAATAATCAAATGAAATCTATTTATTTAACATTAGCCCTTTTATTTACTTTAAGCACTTTTGCTCAAAAGAAAAATATTAATGGGAAAATTTATGATAAACATCCAGCCATAGATCTTGTGGACCAATTTACAAGTGCTTTCGTAAAAGGAGATTCTGCAGCAATTACTAATTTAGTTTCAGAAAATTTTGGTTGGTGGCAAATGAACGAAATGCGACCAAGAAAAAGAACACTCAATAATTTATTAAATCGTTCTAAATATCTAAGCAATAATGTAATTGGATTTAATTTAAAAAATAGAGGAGCAGCATATTCAGATGCTATGGAGTTTGGCAAGGATAAAAGAATTCATGTCTATTCGTATCAAATTATGCAAGGCTATGATAAAAACACCGGAGTTGAACTAAATATTCCACGGAATTCTATCTTTTTTTTAAATGAAGATCAAACAAAAATTGCAGGATTGAGTGTGTCAGATAGTCAATTAAAATGGCAAAAGGCTTATGATGCTTGGGGTACAAGCTCGAACGGTAAGATTTATAAAGACCATCCAATGATTGCAAAAGCAAGACTATTATATGCATATATCGCTTTGGGTGATATTGAATCGTGTAGAGCATTATACTCAGACAATGCTGTTATTAGAGATGTAATGAGTGTTACTGACTTAGAGGATACTCGTGGGCCTGATGTAGAAATGGAAATGTTAAGAGAATTTCTTGATAAATATGAAGTAGTTGATATCACAGAAATAGGTTATCCTGATCTTCTAGAGTATGATGGAGCAGAATATAAAACTGTAATATCATGGTGGGAAATGACCGTGAAAAACAGAACATCTGGAAATTTAAGCACAGGTTATCATCATTCTCAAATTGATATCAATAATGAAGGTTTAATTACTCGGGAGGATTATTATTGGAATCCTGCCCTTTTGCCAGATTAAAACATTAGAAATACAAATAATAAAAGGTCTGTTATATACAGACCTTTTATTATTTACATTATCACCTGATGTATAAACCAGAAATGATATTATCACAATTAAAATAGATTAAAGGATATATTTATTGATATACCAATTTAGGGTTACATGCCAAAACATTGGTGATTGATAATTAAATTTCTATTTTGGGTACTTTTAATTGAGATCTAAGAAGCGCAAACTTTAATGCCGAATTTTTGATTATTGCAAACTCTAAAGCTTTTATAAAAGCTGTAATCCAAGCAATGCCAATTGAGTTTAAAAAATTGACATTTATGAAACAACGCCAACTTATATCTCAAATATTGAATTTAAAAATTTTTAGAGACTTAAAACATTAATGAGAAAACTGATCCGTAAAAAATATTTTAGGAGTTTCTACAGTTAATTTGTATTAATCATAATAAAACTCTAGAGAATTAAACTTTGAACAAATACAAAATTATAAATCATAAATAATGAATCGAATTCCTAATATTTTAATACTCATACTTTTGCTCTGGGTATATAATTGCAAAAGTGAAAACAAAAATGAAAATACAATGCAAGAAACGAGCAATAATTGGAAAATAGATTTCCTTGATGAATTTGAAACCTTTAATCCAGAGAATTGGCAAGACCAGCGCATTTGGGTTAATAATGAAAATCATTGTTACGTACCTGGTGGCGAATATGGAACTAGAGAAGTGAGTAATGGTACATTAAAAATCAAAGTAGTAAAGATTGATGAGAAAAGACCTTGTGATAATTTTGACAAGCATGGCAACAAACATCCTGACACCGAATATGTGGCTGGTCGTATTTGTTCTAAAAACCGTAAGGAATTTGTAAAAGGCAAATGGACAGCACGTCTTAAGCTCTCTAGCAACGGAGAACCAAGTATGTTCCCTGCATGGTGGTTATTAGGTGCACAAAACAATGAGCCACCTGTTCAAGAAGAAGATGAGAATATCTGTTGGCCGTTGACCGGTTCTGGTGAAATTGACATTTTTGAGCATCACGGAGATCATATGAAGGATGAATTTACAACTGGTGCTATTGTTAGTTTAGGTGAATGTGATAAGGGTGATTGGCAAAGCAAACGTCGTAATTTCCCGGCTACATTAAATGAGTTTCATGAATATTCTGTTGAATGGGAAGGCAGTGACCTTGTTTATCGTTTGGACGGTAAAGAAGTATATAGAAATGAAGGTGAGGGTGATAAATATCCAGAACCTATGTTTGCAATATTGAATTTTGCTAAAATCACTGACTCACCAATGGAAGGTGAATGGGTAATGGAAGTAGATTGGGTAAAGCATGAATTCAGAAAGTCATAGAAATTATGAGAATTTACATTGCTTCATTTTTTCTTTCCTTTTTTACTGGTAACTTCATTGCGCAGTCTAACAAAATTCTGTTTGATTATGACTAGGAAAAAGAAAAGTTAGCAGTTGTTGTTCAAAGCAGAAAATTTAGATTCGGTTATAAATTTTTAAAAAGTGTTAAAGTTTTTAATTCTGGCCATATCCAATCAAATGATTACAAAATTGATACTATCAGACGGATTTGACTCTATAATAAATTTCAATAATAAAAAAAATCAACCTTATATATCATTGACGGTAATTATATAGAGAATATCGAGGTTTTTTCGAGAGATAGCTCCAAGGCTGGTTTAAGTCTAAAATTCAATTAAACGCTAATGGATGGAAACTGGCATCATAAAGGATTATCAAGTAAAGGAGATCCTATCCATGAAATTTGGAGCATTAGAAAATAAAATAGAATGGCAAAAAATAATAACAACAGTAAACTTGCTCTAGTCATTGGAATCTTAGGAACAATAACAGGGATTATTCTAATTTGTTAAGACAACTTAATGATAGGTGTTTTTTGTACTATTTCGAGCTTAGGTGTTGCGATTAAAGGCTACCAAGATTATAAGTCTTAAAGTTCAAAATGAAATGATGATTTTTGTATAATTTCACTTCAAGAAAGCGTTGCACATTAAATAAGCTTTCACTACTTTAGTTCTATGACTGAGGTGGATATAGAAAAAGAAAATGCAGCCATTGCAAAAGCTTACAAAGAACTACTCAAAGTAAGCTATCAAACATTGAGTAGGGAGGATAAGAAGTTGATTCGACAGGCTTTCGATGTGGCTGTAGATGCCCATAAAGATCAGAGAAGAAAATCTGGGGAAGCCTATATATTTCATCCAATTGCAGTTGCTAAAATTGTTGCACAAGAAATAGGTTTAGACGCCACTTCGATTGCTTCTGCCCTTCTACATGACGTAGTAGAAGACAATCCTAAATACACAATTGATGATATTGAACAACTTTTTGGTGAGGCCGTTGCACGGATTGTAGATGGTCTTACAAAAATTTCATCCTTAAAAAAAGATATGGATGTTTCTCTCCAGGCAGAGAACTTCCGGAAAATGTTGTTGACCTTAAATGAAGATGTACGCGTTATTATCATAAAGATTGCTGATCGTTTGCACAACATGCAAACAATGGACTCAATGCGTTCGGATAAACAAGTAAAAATAGCATCAGAAACACTTTATATTTATGCGCCTCTTGCCCATAGAATAGGATTATACAATATTAAAACTGAACTTGAAGATCTTGGCTTAAAATATACAGAACCAGAGGTGTATCAAGATATCTCCGAGAAAATGCAGGAGAGTAAAGAGGAACAAGATGCATATATAAAATCCTTTTCTAAAGTTATAGAAAAATCTTTGAACAAAGAGGGTCTAAATTATCAAATAAAGGGTAGACCAAAATCCATTTTTAGCATAAGAAGAAAAATGGTTAAGCAAGGTGTTTCTTTTGATGAAGTGTATGATAAGTTTGCCGTTAGAATAATTTACAAATCGGATTTTGAGAATGAAAAGTTTTTAGCTTGGAAAATATATTCAATTGTAACCGATCACTTCACTCCTAACCCAACTCGATTAAGAGACTGGATTTCTTCCCAAAAATCAACAGGTTACGAAGCATTACATATTACTGTAGTTGGTCCTAAAAGCAGATTTGTCGAGGTTCAGATAAGAAGCGAGCGTATGGATGAAATAGCCGAAAAAGGCTATGCTGCACATTACAAGTACAAAAATCAAAATGTCAAAGAAGACAATTTAGATTTATGGATTAATAAGCTTCAAGAGGCCTTAGAGAATAATGAAGCCGATGCTGTTGATTTTGTTGAACAGTTTAAATTAAATCTTTATTCAAAGGAAATCTTCGTTTTTTCTCCAAAAGGAGATCTAAAATCATTACCTAAGGGAGCAACACCATTGGATTTTGCTTTTAGTATTCATACTGAGGTTGGAATGAAAACCAGAGGTACCAAGGTCAATGGCAAATTGGTCCCTCTAAGTCACGAACTACAAAGTGGTGACAGAGTAGAAATTTTAACTTCGGAAAATGCAAAACCAAATTCTAACTGGTTAGATTATGCTACAACAGCAAGAGCAAGGAGTAAAATTAAATCAGCATTAAAAGCAGATACCAAAATTATTGCTGAAGAAGGTAAAGAAATTCTTAGACGTAAATTAAAACAGTTAAAGATTACATTGAATGAAAGTTCAGTGAACGAACTAGTCAACTATTTTAAATTAAATACATCTCTAGATCTATTCTACCGTGTAGGTATTGGAACCATAGATAATAAAAAATTAAAGGCCTTTGCTTCGTCAAGGAGTAATGCATTTGTAAGCTACATAAAAAATAAAATTAGAAAACCAGAGGTTTCAAAAGATCTTGACAAGGAAGAAATCACATCTAAATATGACATGCTGGTTTTTGGTCAGGAGGAAGAAAAGCTCAATTATAAACTAGCAAACTGTTGCAACCCTATAGCCGGAGATAAAGTTTTTGGTTTCTTAACCATAAATGACGGAATAAAAGTGCATAAAAAGAACTGCCCAAATGCTGTTAGCTTACAGTCTAATTATGCTTACCGTATAATGCCTGCTAAATGGATTGATTCCTCACAACAGGTATATACCTCGCACATTAACCTCTCAGGAATTGATAATTTAGGCCTTGTTAACGACATTACAACTTTAATTTCTGATAACATGCATGTAAACATGAAAAGTATAAGTTTCACCAGTGATGATGGAGTTTTTACAGGTAAGATTACGGTACAGGTTAAGAACCAAACAATGCTAAAAAAGTTAATAGATCGGTTGAAAAAAATTAATGGTATTGATAAGGTATCAAGAGCATAAAATTATGTAAATTTGCACCTTAATTATGAATGCAAAGAAAGAAGAAAGCAATCAGGAAATCGTAAGACGGGTTTTTACTCAATTCTTAGAAGAAAAGGGTCATAGAAAAACACCTGAACGCTACGCTATACTTCAAGAAATTTATGATAGTGAAGAGCATTTTGATATAGAATCACTCTATATTAAAATGAAGAATAAAAACTATCGTGTTAGTAGGGCAACACTTTACAATACTATAGAATTATTACTAGAATGTAGTTTAGTGAGAAAGCATCAGTTTGGTCAAAGTCAAGCACATTATGAGAAGTCTTATTTTGACAAACAGCACGATCATGTCATTCTAACTGACTCTGGCGAAGTTATTGAGTTTTGTGATCCGCGCATTCAGACTATTAAAAAGACAATCGAAGAAGTTTTCGACATAAAAATTAACAATCATTCACTTTATTTTTACGGCACGCGTAATAAGGACGACTAACTAATTTATTAAAATGGCAGTAGATTTACTACTAGGACTACAATGGGGAGATGAAGGCAAAGGAAAAATTGTTGACGTATTTACCTCTAAATACGATATTATTGCAAGATTTCAAGGTGGACCAAATGCAGGTCACACCTTAGTATTTAATGGAAGAAAACACGTATTGCATACGATACCTTCAGGAATATTTCATAATAACACTACCAATCTTGTTGGAAATGGTGTAGTAATAGACCCTGTGATTTTCAAAAAAGAATTAGACAAACTAAACGAACAAAATGTAGACTACAGAAAATCATTATGTATTTCTAGAAAAGCTCACATTATTCTACCAACACATCGATTGTTAGATGCTGCGAGTGAGGCATCAAAAGGTAAAGCTAAAATTGGTTCTACATTAAAAGGGATTGGTCCAACATATATGGACAAAACCGGTAGAAACGGAATTAGAGTTGGCGATATTGAACTTTCAAACTGGAAAGATAAATACAGAGCATTAGCAGATAAGCATGAAGCAATGATTGCTTTTTACAATGTTGACATTCAGTATGACTTGGAAGAGTTAGAAACTGATTTCTTCGATGCGATTGAAACTCTTAAAAGTTTAAAATTTATTGACTCAGAAGAATTTATACATCAGTCTCAAAATTCTGGGAAGTCAATTCTTGCTGAAGGTGCTCAAGGTTCACTTTTAGATATTGATTTTGGTACTTATCCTTTTGTAACTTCTTCCAATACTACTGCTGCAGGAGCTTGTACAGGATTGGGCGTAGCTCCAAATAAAATAGGTGAAGTATTCGGTATTTTTAAGGCGTACACCACACGTGTAGGATCTGGGCCGTTTCCGACTGAGCTTTTTGATGAAAATGGAGAAACAATGGCACGTGTTGGCCATGAGTTTGGAGCAACTACAGGCAGACCTAGACGATGCGGATGGTTAGATTTAGTTGCACTTCGCTATGCTTGTCAAGTTAACGGAGTAACGCAGCTTATAATGATGAAAGGTGATGTTCTTTCAGGGTTTAAAAACCTGCGAGTATGTACATTATACAACTACAAAGGCGAAACTATTTCACATTTACCATATAATATTGAAGCTGAAAATGTTACTCCTATTTATACCGAAATGGATGGATGGAAAGAAGATCTAACAGAAATGACAGAGGCTTCACAATTACCTGCAGAATTTAATGCTTATGTAGAGTTTTTGGAAAATGAACTGAATATTCCAATAACAATTGTATCTGTTGGGCCTGACCGTAATCAGACAATAGTAAGAAAGACAGTTTAGTTTTTCGCTAACATTTAGTGTTAAAAATTCTGTTAACCTATAATAAAGCTATTACATAAATGTTATTTTGTAAAAAATTTATGGTTTTGAATAGTTTTAAGAAACTTCTTTTACTAATTTTTCTAAACACCTTGTTTCTAGGTTTTTCTCAAGAAAAACAGAAAATTACAATTAAGTATGCAGGTACTGCCTATACAGACTCCGAAATAGAGGAAGGAGCAAAAGTATTCTTAAGAGACAAATCACAACAAGTTCATTTCGTACATAAGGGCGTTAACATGTGGTGCGACAAAGCCATTTATTATGAGGACCAAGATTTTATAGAGGCATTCAGTAATGTTGTAATGAAACAAGGCGATTCCATAAACATGGTTGCAAAATATGTTGAGTATAGTGGTAAATCACAGTTAGCATTTGCAAGAGGTGACGTTGTACTGACAGAACCGCAATCAGTACTAACAACAGAAAAACTATATTTCGATAGAACAAGACAGATTGCTTACTACAACACTAAAGGAAAAGTAGTAAGAGACTCTTCTGGCACAATTACAAGTCAGATTGGAAGATATTATACAAATTCGAGCAAATATCAATTTGTAAAGGATGTCGTTCTTGTAAACCCAGATTACACACTTAACACAGAACGATTAGATTTCTTCTCTGAAAATGGACATGCATATTTATTTGGCCCATCAACCATAGTTGGCGAAGACAGTAATATCTATACAGAACGCGGATTCTATAACACTAAGACTGATAGAGGACATTTTCAACGTAATGCACGTATAGATTATGAAAACAGAACAGTAGAAGGCGACAGTATTTATTTTGACAGAAATAGAAATTTTGCATCCGCAACCAATAACATAACTGTAACAGATACTATAAACAGAAGTGTTGTAAAAGGTCATTATGCAGAACTATGGAGAGATAGAGACTCAATTTTTATAACCAGAAGAGCCTTAGGAATAACCGTTCAAGAACAAGATTCTGTATACATCCATGCTGATACCTTAATGGTAACTGGTAAGGAAAATAATAGAATAACCAGAGCATTTTATAATGTTAGACTTTACAAGAGTGATCTTGCGGGTAAATCAGACTCAATACATGTCAATCATCAGACTGGATTAACCCAGATGATTAATTTGGACCGTTTCAGTTCTAATGACGCATTTGCCACCAAAAGAAAACCAATTTTATGGAATATGGGCAATCAGATGACAGGTGATACTATCCATTTAATTTCAAATGTTGAAACAGAAAAATTAGACTCGCTTAAAGTATTTAATCATGCCTTTTTAGTCAGTAAGGACACCATTAGTGAATCAGGTTTTAACCAAGTAAAAGGCAAATTATTGATAGGTTTATTTGAGAACAATGAGCTTTATAATGTTGATATTATTAAAAATGCTGAAATGATTTACTACATGCGTAATGAGCAAAATGAACTCGTTGGCATACAAAAGTCTAAATCTGGCAGTATAAATATGAAAATAAAAGAACAGGCCATAGAAGAGGTTAGATTTATAAATCAAATTGATGGAGAACTTTATCCTGAATCAAAGTTTCCAAAAAGCGGTAGGCGATTACGTGCATTTGATTGGCGTGGTGAGGAACGTCCTATGTCTGTAGATGACTTGTTTAAAGATGACCCACCATTGGTATTACCTGTAATTAAAGGATTAAAAGATTATGTACCTCCAGAAGAGTTTATTGATGATTCAATAACCGAAAGAATTGAAAATGCTGGTAAAAACACTCCTAATAAACCAAATAAGGCAGCTCGTAATCTACCCACAAAAGATAAACAAATACTGTCACCAGATCAGTTAAAAGTACCTGCAGGATTAAAGAAAAAATCAAGTCAATAATGCAGAATGCAAGTAAGCGACTTCTTTAAATATCAGGCACAAACAACACCGCATCCATTGGCAATGGAAATAAAGTATGCTAAGGGATCTTATATTTATGATTCGGATGATAATCCTCATCTAGATTTTGTTGCTGGTGTTTCTGCTTGTACTTTAGGACATAGTCATCCTGCGGTTGTTAATGCTGTAAAAGAACAGCTCGACAAGTATTTACATGTAATGGTATATGGTGAATATATACAACAACCAGCTGTAGATCTTTGCAAAAAAATGGCTGAATTACTACCAGAACCCTTAGACACAACTTACTTAGTCAATTCTGGTACAGAGGCAATTGAAGGAAGTATAAAGTTAGCTAGACGTTATACGGGAAGATCTGAAATAATTGCGGCTAAAAATTCTTATCATGGTAATACTTTGGGGTCTTTAAGTCTAATGAACTATCAAGAACGTAAAAGACCTTTTCTACCCTTACTACCTGACATTAGGCACATCACCTTTAATTGTGAATGGTGTCTTGAACAAATTACAGATAAAACAGCTGGAGTAATACTTGAGACCATACAAGGTGGTGCAGGTTTTATAGAACCTATAGAAGGGTATTTAAGCAGTGTTCAAAAGCGGTGTAATGAAGTAGGTGCCGTATTGATATTAGATGAGATACAACCTGGTATTGGCCGCACAGGTAAAATGTTTGGATTTGAAAATTATAATTGCAAACCAGATATAGTGGTTACAGGTAAAGGCCTGGGTGGCGGACTTCCAATTGGTGCTTTTACAGCATCTCACGAAATGATGAAGCACCTAACTGATAATCCTAAATTAGGGCATATTACAACATTTGGAGGTAATCCTGTTATTGCAAGTGCAGCCTTAGCAACATTAATGGAGCTTACAAATAGCAATCTTATTTCAGAAACACTTGAAAAAGAAAAGTTGATTCGAGAACATCTTTCTCATCCTCTAATTAAAGAAATTAGAGGTCGTGGGTTGATGCTTGCTGCCTTTACAGAAAATGCTGAAATTACAAATGAAGTTATTCTGAAATGCAAAGAAAAAGGATTAATCCTATTCTGGTTACTTTTTGAATCGAAAGCAATAAGAATTACACCTCCATTAACCATTTCTAACGAAGAAATTGTTAAAGGTTGTCAAATTATCTGCTCAGTTTTAAATACTATCCATAATTAATTTTTGTTATAAATAATTGACAATCAAGAGTAAAAAATATGTTTATCAAAGCATTATTTTAATGTTAATTAATTTGTTAAAAACAATAAATTAATTCTTTAGTATTAGTACTTGATAACAGTAAATTTAATTCAGTGAATTTTAAAACCGCTTATGGAATATAGTCAGAACGACGAAAATTTCTCACTTACTAGATTTGAATCAATGTTAAAAACAAATGACATTTTGTTTTTTGACTCCAATGAATTCGAAAACATCATTCACCACTATCTTGAGAGTGGCAAAATTGCACTAGCAAAGCGTGCAATTAAGCTTGGCCTAGAACAGCATCCATCTTCGATAAATCTTAGATTATATCAGGTTGAAATATTAGTAATCGAAAATAAATTTGATGAAGCAAATGATATTTTGGATATGCTAAACGACTTAGAGCCAAACAATGAGGAAGTATATATCCAGAAGGCTAATGTTTTATCTAAACAAGATGAGCACGAAAAAGCAATTGAAATTCTATTATTAGCAATAGACAAATCAAAAACACCAGATGATGATAGTGATTTGTACGCTCTTATAGGAATGGAATATCTCTTTTTGGACCAATTTGAAAACGCAATAATATATTTTAAAAAGTGTATTGAAGTTGATACGACAGACTATTCTGCTTTACATAATATCATTTATTGTTATGATTTCTTAAATCAGAATACTGAGGCTATAACCTATTTAAATAGTTTCTTGGATAATCACCCATATTGTGAAGTGGCTTGGCACCAATTAGGACGACAGTATTTTGCAATAAAAGAGTATACGAAGGCTAACGCCTCATTTGATTTTGCAATAATTTCTGATGATACATTTGTAGGTGCATATATTGAAAAGGGTAAGGTCTTAGAAAAACTGAAACACTATGAAGATGCCATAGAAAACTATAAAATCACCTTAGCACTAGATGAACCAACCTCATTTGCATTGTTAAGAATTGGGCATTGCTACGAAAAGCTGGGTGAAGATGATATGGCTATTCAGTTTCTTAAAAAAACCGTTGACGAAGACCCTCTTTTAGATAAGGGCTGGTTAGCTATTACAAAATTTTACATGAAGCGGCTTGATTATCAGAAAGCGCTTTACTACATAAATAAAGCTGTTAACATTGATGGCGAAAATGTACTCTATTGGAAACTTTATGCAACTGTAAACAAACGCTTAAACTTTCTCGAAGAAGCAGAACGAGGCTACAAACGAAGCTTAGAACTCGGAAATTACGAACTCGACACGTGGCTTGACAGGTCTGATATATTAATTTCTCTCGGTGAATATGGAGCTTCTGCTTATAATTTATTGCAGGCATCAGAATTCTACCCTGAAAATGCAGAGGTTGAATATAGACTTGCTGGATTATATTTTACAATGCACCAAAATGAAGAAGGAAGATTTCATTTAAAAAATGCGGTACAGCTCAATTTCGAATATAATTTTATTATTACGGAGCTGTTTCCTAAGTTAAATGAACGCGCAATTGTCAGAGCTATTATTTCAGATTCTAAAAAGACTCCCAACTAAAAAATTCCATACCTTAGCGACTCACTATTTCACATAAAATGAGTCGAAGAATAATAGATTATCTTGTTATAACTTTCAAAGGAATAGCAATGGGTGCAGCTGATGTTGTTCCAGGCGTTTCTGGTGGTACAATCGCATTTATTTCAGGTATTTACGAAGAATTAATTGAGAGTATTGACAAGTTTAATCTAGGTTTTTTTAATGTTTGGAAAAAAAAAGGGTTTCTAACAGCTTGGAAAGCTATTAATGGAAGTTTTCTTTTTGCTTTATTTCTTGGAATTGCAATCAGTATACTTTCATTGGCCAAAATAATTAAATGGTTACTTCATAATGAACCAATAATATTGTGGTCGTTCTTTTTTGGTTTAGTCCTAGCAAGTATTATTTATATAGCTAAACAAATTAGCAAATGGTCATTAAAGGTAATAGTGGCTATAATCCTAATTTCAATATTATCTTACTATATAACCTTGGCAGAACCTTTTGCATCGCCAGACAGCCCTTATTATTTGTTGTTTTGCGGTTTTATTGCAATAATTGCGATGATATTACCTGGAGTTTCTGGAGCATTTATATTATTGATATTAGGTGTCTACCAAACTGCTATTGACACAATTAATAATCTAAGAGATGGAATTTTGCAGGGTGACATGACCTTATTTAAAGAGGCATTTTTAAATTTTATCCTACTTGCTGTCGGAGCTGTTATAGGTTTAAAAGTTTTTTCTAAAGCCTTAAACTGGATGTTCAAGTATCAAAAGAATCTCACTTTGGCAATTCTAACCGGTTTTATGGTTGGTTCTTTAAATAAAATTTGGCCTTGGAAAGAAATCTTAAAAACACGCATTAATTCTAAAGGCGAAGAAGTTACCTTACTAGATAGAAGTATATTACCTACTTCCTATGGAGGAGACAATCAATTAGTAATTGCAGTTGTATTCATCGTTATTGGGTTTGCGACTATTTTAATATTAGAGAGACTAGGTAAGAATAAAACCACTGTTTAAATGCAGAGCACAAGACGCTTTAAAGATCGGGTTTTTTTGGTAATTAAGGGGCTGGCAATGGGAGCAGCAAATAAAGTTCCTGGTGTTTCAGGTGGTTTGGTAGCCTTTGTTGCGGGCTTTTATGAAGAATTTATTTATTCATTACAACGTGTTAATAAAACTGCATTTAGACTGCTGTTTAATGGACGCTTCAGTAGTTTTTATAGATACGTGAATGGTAAGTTTTTAGGCTTACTTTTCCTTGGTATGATAGTCAGCTATTTTAGTGTTTCTAAAATTCTAGACTACTTAATTATCAATTATGAGCTCTATGTTTGGAGTACTTTTTTTGGAATGATCTTAGGATCAATTTATTACATAAACAAAGATTTTAAAGAATGGAACAGAAGAACTTTAACTTTCCTAGTCATTGGAGCTCTGGTTGGATTAAGCATAAGTTTTTTAGATCCTGCCAAGGAGAATGATAATTTAATTTTTATTTTTTTCTGCGGAATAATTAGCGTTTCTGGAATGACGCTTCCAGGGTTTTCGGGTTCATTTATTTTAATTCTCCTTGGGAATTATGTTCTGCTTCTTGTTGATTCTGTAAACGCCCTTTATGATACCATTGCAGATGTTTTTACTGGAGATTTTGAATTTGTAAAAGACGCTGTCAGAATACGAATGTTGAAGGTTTTAACTGTTTTCGCATTAGGTTCTGTTACCGGTCTTGTAACGTTTTCTCATATTTTAAACTACATTTTACATCATTATAAAAATATTACACTCGCTACTATAATTGGTTTTATAATTGGATCGCTTGGTGTTGTATGGCCTTGGAAGGAAACCATATACATGACTAATGACAACGGTGGTTACATTCTTGATTCTACAGGTAAACAAATCATATTGAATTATAAGCGTTTTTTACCTGAAGCAAGTACTGATACTTATATTGCAATTGCTTATATTGCCCTTGGTATCTTTATAGTTTTAGGATTAGAATGGTATGGACAACACACACGACAAATCAAAGCTTAAATTCGGACTAGTAGGGCGGAATATTTCCTACTCATTTTCAAGAGGTTATTTTGCCAAAAAGTTTGAAAATGAAAATCTTAATTACTCCTATGTAAATTTTGATTTAGAGTCTATTGATGATCTTTTGGATGCAATAAATAACACACCAAATTTAAAGGGTCTTAATGTAACCATTCCCTATAAGGAGGAAGTCATTCCTTTACTTGATAAATTGAACAAACGCGCTCGAAAAATTGGCGCAGTTAATACTATACAGTTTAAAGACAACAAACTAATAGGCTACAACACTGACTATTATGGTTTTAAAAACTCTTTAAGTCCTCATTTAAAAAATTATCATAAATGTGCATTAATTTTAGGTACTGGCGGTGCATCTAAAGCAATTGCCTATGCTTTAAAAAAATTAAATATTGAATATACATATGTATCACGGTCTAAGAAAATGGCTGTAGAATATCAGTATTCAGATTTGGATGATAATATAATTACAAAACATCAAATCATCATAAATTGTACGCCTTTAGGAACCTTTCCGAACATTGATCATTGTCCAAGTATTCCATATAAGGCAATTACTAAAAAACATATCCTTTTTGATTTAATTTACAACCCAGAACAGACCAAATTTTTAAAAAAAGGTCACGAAAAAGGAGCTACAACAATTAATGGTCTTAAAATGTTAGAACTTCAAGCAGAAAAGTCTTGGCAAATCTGGAATAAGCCTTAATACAGACCAAACTATTCATTTCCTTTGTAGTTCAAGGAGTTGTTAGTATCTTTAACATGCGATTAAAATAATTGACATATGTCTGAGAATGATAACCTGCAAGAAGCAGAAGGAAAAAAAGAAGTAGAAGTATTAGATGTAGCTCCAGAAAAAGAAACTAAAAAAGAGGTTTCCAAAGACGCTACCAATTCTAATGAAAATGATTCTGAAGCAAAGGAAGAACATGTTGATGAAATTGAAGCCTCTAACGCTGAAGATGCTGAAGATGAGTCAAATGCAGAACGCCATGAGGTAGAAGAAAAGGATTACCATGCTATGACATTAGACCAGTTGGTTACTGAGTTTAATAGATTACTGAACCACCATAAAATTCAGACTATATCAAAGCATGTTAATCAAATAAAAGCAGAATTCAACTCAAAATTTAGCACATTATTAGATGAGAAGAAAGAAGAATTCGTTAATGAAGGTGGAAATGAAATAGACTTTTTCTACACTGATGATACCAAAAAGTTATTCAACCAACTTTACAAAGAATACAGACAGTCTATAAGTTCTTACTATAAAGAAAGGGAACAAAACCTCAAGCAAAACTTGGAAAACAGACTAGGTATAATTGAGGAAATAAAAGGCTTGTTGAATGTTGAAGAAAATATAAATACAACTTATAAGCATTTTAAAGAACTACAAGAGAAATGGCGTAGTGCTGGTCCTATCCCTAGGGATAAATACAATAATGCTTGGAATTCTTATCATCACCACGTAGAGCGATTTTATGATTTCTTACATCTTAATAATGATTTGCGGGATATGGACTTTAAGCATAACTATGAGCAAAAGCTTAAGATCATTGAACGTGCTGAGGAACTTGCAAAAGATGAAAATATAAATCGTTCATTCAGAGAATTACAAGTTTTACATAAACTTTGGAAAGAAGAACTAGGTCCTGTAGCGAAAGAGCATAGGGAAGAAATTTGGGAACGATTTAGTAGCGCAACTAAAACAATTCATGATAAGCGACAAGCATATTATACCGATTTAGACAAAGCCTATGAAAAGAATTTAGAAAAGAAAGAGGTAATTATTGCAAATATTCAGACAGTTGCAGAAGATAAAGTAAACTCTCATGGTGCTTGGCAGAAAAAAATACGAGAGATAGAGGCTTTAAGAGAGTCTTTCTTTAATGCTGGCAAAGTTCCATTAAAAGTAAACGAAGCCACGTGGGCAAAATTTAAAGATGCCGTTAGAAATTTTAATAGAAGTAAAAATCAATTCTATAAAGATCTAAAGAAAGAACAATACGAAAATCTTCAGAAAAAAAAGGAATTAATTAAAATTGCAGAGGAAAATAAAGAAAGTGAGGACTTTGCTGTTGTTACTCCTCTTATGAAGAAAATTCAAAACGACTGGAAAAAGATAGGTCATGTACCTCGCAGAGACAGTGACAAAGTTTGGAAACAATTTAAAAATGCCTGCAACCATTATTTTGACAGAATGCATTCTCAACGCAAAGCTGAAAATCAGCATTTGTACGATGCATTTGATAAAAAAGTAAAACTGTTAGAAGGTATTAAGAATTTAGAGTTAAAAGGAGACAATAAAGAATCTATTGAAACTTTAAAATCTAAAATTTCCGAATGGAAAACCATTGGACATGTACCACAGAATAAACGCTATATAGATGGCAAATTCTATAAGGCAATCGATGAGGCTTTTGGCAAACTTAAAATGGATAAGGCCAAGCTAGAAATGGTAAAGTTTGAAAGCAAACTAGAAAACCTTGCTAATAATGATAACGACACAAGGTTATTAGACAATGAACAAAACTTTATTCGTAAAAGAATTGGTGAGGTACAAAGTGAAATAACACAATTAGAAAATAATCTACAATTTTTCTCTAATGTTGATGAATCCAACCCATTAGTCAAGGATGTTATAAAAAATATTGATAGACATAAGAAAGAATTAGATACTTGGAAAGCTAAATTGACCAAGATAAAAGGAATGTATAGTTAAAATCAAAACCCATCTGCCATTAACAGATGGGTTTTGCCCTAACTAAACTAAATTAATCTTAATTACAACCGCTTACATAATAATTAAGATCTCCTACTAAGAATATAAAAACGTTTATGTTTTTATTTTAATGTATTTACGCACAAATGTTAGTCTTGGATGTTAGAATAATAATATTTAGAAAGATTTAACAGTATTGATTATTTCACTAATCTTATGTTATAACAGAAGGACTAAATTGATTTCGCCTCTTCCCAAAACACATCCATTTCAGAAAGGGTCATGTCTTTTAGGGATTTCTTAAGCTCTTTTGCTTTAGACTCTAGGTATTGGAAGCGCTTTATAAATTTCTTATTGGTACGTTCTAAAGCATTTTCAGGATTCACTTTTAGAAATCTCGCATAATTTATCATTGAAAATAACACATCTCCAAATTCACTCTCAATAGCATTTTTATCACCTCTTGCAATTTCAGATTTTAATTCAGCCAACTCCTCCTCTACTTTTTCAAAGACCTGTTCAGGCTTCTCCCAATCAAATCCTACACCAGCCACTTTATCCTGAATTCTATTGGCCTTAACCATTGCTGGTAAACTTCTTGGAACACCTTCTAATACACTTTTTTTACCTTCTTTAAGTTTAATTTGTTCCCAATTGCGCTTAACATCCTCTTCGTTATCTACTTTAACGTCACCATATATGTGCGGATGACGCTCAATAAGCTTGTCACAAATACTGTGACAAACATCAGCTATATCAAAGTCATTGGTTTCACTGGCAATTCTAGAATAAAAAACAATATGCAATAGCACATCACCAAGTTCTTTTTTTACCTCGTCTAAATCCTTATCTAAAATGGCGTCACCAAGTTCATATACCTCTTCAATTGTTAAGTGTCGTAAGGATTCCATGGTTTGCTTTTTATCCCATGGACATTGCTCTCGCAATTCGTCCATTACAATCAATAAACGTTCAAAGGCTTTAAGTTGTGAACTTTTATCAGGCATAATTATTCCTCCTCAGAGATATCAGATTCATCTTCAGATTCTAAAGAATTTAATAGATCATTTTTCTGAAGTAAGTTGTACCATTGTACAACCTTTTTTATATCAGATGCGTAGACTCTATCTTCGTCATAATCAGGTAATACTTCAAAGAAATATTCTTCAAGAACATCTTTGCCGTCTTTATGGCTAATAGATGTAGGTTGACCATTCTCTTTGTCTTTTACCTTCCTTAAAACATCCTTTAATGGCACTTCTTCAGTAAGTGTATAAATGGCAATTTCACTTAAAATACTAATGTTACTATGCGCACCAACCGTAAGTCTTTTTTTATCGAGCAACGATTCTACAACCGCTCCAGTTCTGGTTTGGGTAACAATTTCGTATAATCCTGGCTTACCAGAAATTGCCAATATTTTTTCTAAACTCATATATCTTGTATTAACGTTTTCTGCTCATAAGAGGAAAACGCATTTTATAATCTATTTTTATTTTTCCTTTCGAAATGTTGGATAGCTTTCCTTTAATCAAACGTTTTTTAAACGAGGAAAGTTTATCGGTAAATAAAATACCTTCAATGTGATCATACTCATGCTGTATTACACGTGCGATGAGTCCATCAAACTCCTCAACACGTGTCTCAAAATTTTCATCTTGGTATTGAATCTTAATTTTAGGCTGTCTAAATACATCTTCTCTTACGTCTGGTATACTTAAGCACCCTTCATTAAAGGCCCACTCATCACCTTCTTCCTCAAGAATCTGTGCATTTATAAACGTTCTTTTGAAATTTTTAAGTTGCTCCTGTTCTTTTTCAGAAAAACTATCATCCTCTGCAAATGGTTCCGTATCAACCAAAAATAAACGAATAGGTAACCCAATTTGAGGTGCGGCTAAACCAACACCATAAGCTCCATACATTGTTTCGAACATGTTTTCAATTAATTCAGAAAGCCTTGGATAATCCTTGTCAATATTCTTTGCTTTCTTTTTTAATACCGGATCGCCATATGCAACAATGGGTAAAATCATAATTTATTTATTTACGGGAGCAAAAGTACAATTCTTATTTAAGAATTTGAAGCCAAATAACTTTGCAATATTAGTGTTGCGCTAATTTCGTCAACGAGTGCTTTATTCTGTCTTTGCTTTTTCTTTAAACCACTATCTATCATGCTTTGAAAGGCCATTTTTGATGTAAAACGTTCATCAACTCTAACAACTGGAATATCTGGAAGTGTTTTATTGAGTTTTTTTAAAAATGATTGAATATGGACCTCAATCTCAGATGCTGTATTATTCATTTGCTTAGGGAGACCAACAATAATTTTTTCTACACTTTCCTTTTTAACGTAATCAGTTAAAAATGCAATTAGAGAATTGGTTTCAACCGTAGTAAGACCAGATGCAATAATTTGTAGCTCGTCAGTAACAGCGATACCAGTTCTTTTTGTACCATAATCAATGGCTAATATTCTTCCCATATTTTGCAAATGTACAACCTTATTGAATAAAAAAACGCTCCTTGTTACAGAAGCATTTTTAATTTAGCTATCAATTAAGTAATGATTTTATTTCCCTCATTTGAATAAATCATGTCATTAATTATTTATTAGACACTAAATTTTTAAGCAGGTCACGTTTATATAATATTTTTATTTCTTCTTAAAAGAAAACCCCTCAATTACAAGGGAGAGGAGTTTTCATAATTAGCTATTAATCAAATTCTCAGATATACTCACTAAGTAGTTTATTATCCTCGATTCAATTATATTTAAGATGCAACTTATTAATATAAGTCACAATTTTTTATTTTTTTTTTCATGATGCCTATTTGTAAGGTTATCTTTGGCAATACAAATTTTGATTATTAAATGAAAGAGTTACAGAAAACCATAGAAAGTGCTTGGAATAATCGTTCATTATTATCTGAGCAACAAACAATAGACACCATAAGAAATGTTATTGACCTTATTGATGAAGGTAAGCTACGTGTAGCTGAACCAATTGAAGGTGGATGGCAAGTTAACGAATGGATTAAAAAAGCAGTCGTTCTTTATTTCCCAATTCAAAAAATGGAATCGTTTGAAGTAGGCATTTTTGAATATCACGATAAAATACCATTAAAAAGAAATTACAAAGAAAAAGGTATCAGAGTTGTTCCTCATGCCGTTGCCAGACATGGTGCTTTTATTTCTAAAGGTGTCATTATGATGCCAAGTTATGTTAATATTGGTGCATATGTAGATGAAGGCACAATGGTAGATACCTGGGCAACGGTTGGCAGTTGTGCTCAGATTGGTAAAAATGTTCATCTTTCAGGAGGTGTAGGTATCGGAGGTGTTTTAGAGCCTTTACAGGCCGCACCAGTTATAATAGAAGATGGAGCTTTTATTGGTTCTAGATGTATCGTGGTAGAGGGAGTTAGAGTAGAAAAAGAAGCGGTATTAGGAGCTAATGTAGTACTAACAATGAGCACTAAAATTATTGATGTAACTGGTAATGAACCCATTGAAATGAAAGGTATAGTACCGGCAAGATCGGTTGTGATACCAGGTAGCTATACCAAAAAATTCAATGCTGGAGAGTTTCAGGTCCCTTGTGCATTAATAATTGGCAAGCGTAAAGAAAGTACAGATAAGAAGACCTCACTAAATGATGCACTTAGAGAATATGACGTGGCTGTTTAAATCTAAAAGATTATATACTTTATTAAAATAAACTTTAAAATCAATGTCAAGTTCCATTCGTCGTTTTTTCATTAGGCATTTACGTAAAATCAGATCTTTACCACCCAAAATCTATGTGAAAATTCACTACGAATATTTTTCTGGCCAAAAATTAGATCTTAATAATCCACAGGATTTTAATGCCAAACTTGAATGGTACAAAGTATATTTTAGACCAAAAATTTTAACCACTCTTGCAGACAAGTATGAAGTCAGGTCTTTTGTCAAAGAAAAAATTGGTGCAAAATACCTTAATGAGCTTTATGATTTCTATGATAGTCCTGAAAAAATTGATTTTAACAAATTACCTAATAGTTTTATAATTAAAGCTAATCATACCAATGGCCATAACATTATTGTAAAAAACAAGGACGATCTAGATAAGAAAAAGGTAATTAAAAAGTTTAAAAAATGGCTGGGTAAAAATCAATACTATCGAAGAGGTCAAGAATGGGCCTATAAAGATGTTAAACCAAAGATAGTAATTGAAAAATTCTTAAAGGAAGATGAAAAGGATACCTTGGTGGACTATAAGTTTTATTGTTTTAATGGAGTACCAAAATTTATAGATGTCCATTTAGATCGAGGAAATAAACATAAACAACAGTGCTTTGATTTAAATTTTGAATTATTACCCTTTAGAAAAGGTAAAGTCAATGATATCAACTATTTTACAAATTTTGAAAAACCAAGTAATCTTGAGGAAATGGTGGAATTAGTAAAAGTTTTATCGCAAAAATTACCTTTCGTACGTATAGACTTCTATTCAGTTCATGGTAGAAGCGTATTTGGCGAAATGACCTTTTATCCATCTGATGCAAGAAAGAAATTTTATCCAGAGGAATACAATGAAATAATTGGTGATTATTTTAAGCTTCCTAAACTGAATGAAAATAAATCGGTAATAACCAGTTTAGATCAAATCGAATATTAAACATAATCAATGGCTGTACCTGTAAATAAAACAGATAGTTTAATAATTGATGCCGTAATCCTTTGGGTGGATGGCAATGATGAAAAACATCGTTCTAAGATGTTGCCATATTTAGAGGATAAATCTAAGGTGAATTCTGAGCGTTATAAAACACGTTACTTTCAAGTTAATGAGATAAAATTTACCATTGACTCTATTTTTAAGTTCGCCACATTTATAAGAAATATTTATATCATTACAGACAATCAAATACCTTCTTTCTTAAAAGAAAACGAAAGAAACAATAAATATGGTAATGTTAAGATTGTGGATCACAAAACCATTTTTAAAAATTACGAAACCTATTTACCAACTTTCAATAACAGACCAATTGAAACCTGTATGCATCTCATTCCTGGTATGTCTGAACATTTTATTTACTTTAACGATGACTTCTTTTTAATTAATGAAACTAAGCCAGAAGATTTTTTTAAAAATGGTATGCCAATTCTTAGAGGAAAATGGTTGAAGTTTTCTGAAGATAAATTCAAAAATAAATTTAAGAAAGCAAAAACTGGACATAAGCATGCACAACAATTAGCTGCTAAAATTTTAGGATTTAAAAAATATTATAATTTTAGACATACACCCCATCCTCTCAGAAAATCAACCTTTGCAAATTACTTTAAAAAACATCCAGAAGTATTTATTGAAAATATCAAATATAAATTTAGAAACCCAAAACAATTTACGCCACAAGGATTTGCCAATCATTTAGAAATAAAACAAAAAACTTGTATCTTAAAAAAAGATTTAGAATTACTTTATTTTAGATCTTATAAAAAATCTTTGTATTGGTATAAATTTAAGCTGAATATTAAAGGGAGAAAGAAATTGTTCCTTGGATTGCAAAGTCTTAATCACTGTCCAGAAAAAAAATTAGATTATATCCTTGGTTGGCTTTCAAAACGTGTTGTTTAGGTTGGAACATTTAATAATTCTGCAATTTTTCAATACCGTAAGGTGTTCTTGTCACTTTTTGCTTTTTGGTGTAAGCTCTAATCTTTAAGTTTTTGTCTATTGATTCTTTCGTTTTATAGCTTCTAGGGTGATCTAGATGCAAACAAATCCCTGTGTAACGTATTTGCTTTGTTCTAATACCATTGTTCACCAAACGCTCTCCTAATTCTCTATCTGGCCCACCATATTGCATGCGTTCGTCATAACCATTTATGGCAATTAAGTCGGATTTCCATGCAGATGAATTACAATTATTAAATGTAGCACCTGTTGGTGTTACAGCATTTAAAAAGTCTGCAAAAGCGTCTTTAGCAGAAAGTTTTAATATATTTTTTCCACTTAGTGTTCCCTGTTTTTTTAGCCATTTAACCTCAAAACAACGTTTAGATTTTATATCATCTTCATCAATAGCTTCGCTAATATCCATTGGTAGTTTACAGTAACCACCAGACAAAAAATAACCTTTTTCTGCATGCCTCGCATGCGTTTCAACAAAATCTACACGCGGAATGCAATCTCCATCTGTAAATAAAATGTAGTCATATTTTGCCATTACTATAGATTCATTCAAAATCTTTTGGCGTCTATATCCTTTATCTTCATGCCAACAATGTGTGATTTCTACCTGACAGTCTTTCTTAAATCTATCTATTAATGCCTTGGTTTCTTCAGTAGATCCATCATCTGCAATGATTATCTCAAAATCCTCATACGTTTGAATACTATAACCGTGTAATACTTTCTCTAACCAATCGGTTTTATTATATGTGGCAATAATTACTGTAATCTTTGGTAATACCATAGTTTTATTTAAATATACCAAATTTGGTATATGTTGATTTATTCTTTTTTGTCTCTTGTCTAATTTGCAGATTTAAGACCTCCGCATTTTTATTTTTATATGGTCTATCATGATACAAATGTACGCAAATCGTACTATAACGCGCTTGTTTAAACCTTACACCATTGTTCATCATTCGCTCTCCTACTTCTCTATCTTCACCACCATATTCCATGCGCTCATCAAAGCCATTTACTGCCAGAATATCATTCTTCCAACAAGACACATTCATACCATCAAAAGTTGCTTTCGTAGGGGTTATATGATTTAAAATACTAGCCTTATGTCTTGATTTTGTTAACTTATTTAATTTAAAACTTTTTGGCTGACCTTGTTCTAATAACCAATCCATATCAAAGCATTTTTGACTTTCAACTATATCCTTATTCATTTTAAATGAAATGGACTCTGTTAGTTTAAAATAACCACCAGATAATGCAAGATTTGGCTTTCTTAATTTTAAATGGGTTTCAACAAAATCATTGCGTGCAATACAATCACCATCTGTAAAGATTAAATAATCAGTTTTTGAAGCGACAATAGCCTTATTTAAAACCTTTGTTTTTTGAAAACCTTCATCCTCCTGCCATAAATGAATTATTTTTAATGACGTACTTTTCTTAAAATCCTCAATTACCCTTCTTGTAGCCTCATCAGAGCCATCATCAGCAATGATAATTTCGAAATTACCAGTTGTTTGAATATCATAACTATGCAAAACAAGTTTTAGCCAATCTGGTTGGTTATATGTACTAATTACTACTGTTGCGGATAAAGGTGAATGCATATGCGCAAAAATAGTATTTTTACAGCATTAGACTTTTAAAATGCTAAAACTATCTGGAGTTGTAATAACGTATAATGAAGAACGAAAAATTAGAGCGTGCTTGTCTTCATTAGTAAATGTGGTTGATGAAATTGTTATTGTTGATTCTTTTTCAACAGACAACACTAAGGCCATATGCAAGGAGTTTAATGTTAAATTCATTGAGCAAGAATTTTTGGGTTATATAGAACAGAAAAACTTTGCATTAAAACAAGCGAGTAATGATTATATTATTTCTTTAGATGGTGACGAATCACTTTCTGAGACACTACAGAAATCTATTAAATACCTAAAGAATAACTGGACATTTGATGGCTATTACTGTAATCGTTTTAATAATTTTTGTGGTCAATGGATTAAATATTCCGATTGGTATCCTAATAGAAAACTCAGAGTTTTTGACAGAAGAAAAGGACATTGGGCAGGTATAAATCCACATGATAATTTTCAATTAGTTCCTAATACAAAAACCAGTAGACTTAAAGGTGATATTCTACATAACACCTATCAAAGTTATTCCGAGTTTAATCAGAAAACAGAATACTTTTCTACAATCGCAGCCAAAGCCTATTATGATAAAGGGCAAACTGCATCATTTTTGAAAGTAATCTGGAATCCAACTTGGGCCTTTTTTAAGGCCTACTTCTTGAGACTTGGGTTCTTAGATGGTTTTAATGGTTTTGTAATATGTGCTCAAACCGCCAATATTACCTTTTTAAAATATGCTAAGCTTAGAGAATTATATCGCAACAACAAAAACTAGCTTTTCCAGAATTTAATTTTTTTCTTTAAGTTTCTTCGTGCCCTATATTTAAGTTGAAATTTTTGAGTTTCTGACCACATAAGATCAAAAACTTTTTGATACGGTTTTTCAATGCACCTTGCATATTCTTCACTCATCACCTCCACCATAGATTTATGAATAGTTAATCTTTTAAAATTCTCGATACGCTCTTCAAAGGACAAAGTCTTAAAATCCATTCTATTAAGATCAACCAAATAAAACTCATAAGCATCACCTTTTTTTTTGATTAATGTATTACCCGGTGAATGATCTAAAAACTTAATACCCTTTTCATGCAAACTATAGGTAAACCTGGTAAATGCGCGTAAAATTTCATCGTGATTTGGATAATCCAAATCTAATGTTAGTTCCCTGTAAGTTAAATCACAGTCCAACTGATTTGTCATATAATAACTCTTCTTAAAGAGAAATAAAGTCATATATTCATAAAAAGCGATAGGTTGTGGTGTGCCAACTTTTAGCTCTTGTAATTTCATCGCATACTCAAATGATCGTTGCGCCTTACTTTTTCTAAAAAAACGATATGCAATTTGATTTACCAGGTTTGGGATTTTAAATGAT
>Ga0213858_10000032_pt1 | contig 60571 bp, 51 predicted proteins | sample PICome_FD_160122 | JGI IMG/M metagenome (GOLD analysis project Ga0213858, IMG submission 160122) | Coastal seawater microbial communities near Pivers Island, North Carolina, United States - PICO245 | ecosystem: Environmental > Aquatic > Marine > Coastal | place: USA: North Carolina | collected... | reverse complement strand
ATAGTAAGGCCTTCATCTGCAATTTGTTTCATCTGTTTTACTGTAGCAGGACACATTCCAAATACAACTCTGAATTCTCCACTATCAACACTAGATTTAATTGTTATCATTTCGTGTCTACCATGTTGATACTCAATTCTATTGTCATTTCTGAGATCATCAATCCCTAATATGGGTTGTAGAATTGTTTTATATAATAATTGCGCATCCAGTCGATCTAAAGCAGTTTTAAAATCGAAATTTGCTTTGCGTAGATAAAGCGAATAAAATTCACCATCTAAATACATGCTAAAATGATGAGGTCTAGAAGGTGCATATGGTATAGCACCTCTATTTTCAATCCTATACATCGCATCTAGTTTTATTAAAAACTCTTCTTTTGTGAGGCCATTTAAATCTTTAACTAGCCTGTTAAATTCTTGAATCACCAAATCTGATTCTGGTATTAGATATGACATAAAGAAGTTATATGATTCATCACCTTTATGTTTTGTATTCCTCTTTTTTTCATCTTTAAAGAGTAAATATGATGATGCTGATCTATGGTGTCCGTCTGCGATATAGATAGTATTAATTTTCTCAAACTCTTTTTTAAGAGTGTCTATTTGTTCTTCGTTATCAATTTTCCAGAGATAATGGGTGTCTCTATACGTCATAGTGAACTCAAATTCTGCATGTTTCTTTTGGGCCTCCTTGATAATTTCTGCAATTATTTCATTATCAGGATATGTAAGCAAAACAGGTTCAGCATTAAAGCCAACAGTTTGAAGATAATTTTTAAAAATTTCCTCTCTTTTTGCAATTGTATCCTCGTGCTTTTTAATTATATCATTTTCGTAATCCTCAGCACTTGTGGCTGCTATTATTCCGTTAAATTCTTGCTTATGTCTATTTACAATTCTATAAGCGTAGTAGACAGGTTTTTCGTCCGTATAGAAAACTCCATCTTCCTTAAATTCGAGATACCTGTTTCTAACAAGTTGATAACGTTCTGTACCAGTAATAACCTGATCGTATTTATAACCTGGATTTACGATATGTAAAAAACTGTAAGGATTATAATCCATACGAGATTCACGCTCATCAATAGTATAACTTTGGTAAGGTCGCGAAGCAACTAGACCAACAATTGCTCTTGTTGGTTTTACAGCTTTAAACGGAATTACTTTTGCCATTTTTTATTTTTGATTCCAGTATTATGTAAATTGACTAGCAACTTTTTCTGCCTTTCTGCTTTTAGAATAGTCATAAAATCCTTCTCCAGATTTCACACCTAATTTACCAGCTCTTACCATATTTACTAATAACGGACATGGTGCATACTTTGGATTTTTAAAACCATCGTACATTACATTTAAGATTGATAGACAAACATCTAATCCTATAAAATCTGCCAATTGCAAAGGACCCATTGGATGAGCCATTCCTAGTTTCATTACTGTGTCAATTTCACTCACACCTGCCACACCATTATATAAGGTCTCAATAGATTCGTTGATCATTGGCATCAATATACGGTTTGCAACAAAGCCTGGATAGTCATTTACTTCCGTTGGTATTTTTCCTAAAGTTTTAGATAGTTCCATTATAGTGTTGGTAACCTGATCACTTGTGCTATAGCCTCTTATGATTTCTACCAGTTTCATAATTGGTACGGGGTTCATAAAATGCATACCAATTACCTTATCAGGCCTTGATGTCACAGCCGCTATTTGAGTAATTGAGATAGATGAGGTATTTGTTGCCAATATGGTTTCTTCCTGGCACAAGTCATCCAGCTGATTGAAAATTTTAAGTTTAAGATCGACGTTTTCAGTTGCAGCTTCAACAACAAGTTCTACATTTTCGACTCCCTTTGAAATGTCTGTAAATGTTGTAATGTTGCCTAAAGTATCTGATTTATTAGCTTCACTAATTTTTTCCTTGGTTACCATTCTATCTAAATTTTTAGAAATGGTTTCCATACCTTTTTTTAACGAGGCTTCATTAATATCTATTAATTGTACTTTAAATCCAGATTGTGCGAATGTATGGGCTATTCCATTACCCATTGTACCTGCACCAATAACTGCTACATTTTTCATTCTTTTCTAATTTTAAATAGTTTACTTTAAAACTGATTGATAATCATGGTTGCTACTCGCAACGCTTCTGTGCCATCATGTAAAGTTACGATTGGCTTGGTATTATTGTTAATAGCATCTGCGAAGGTTTCTAGCTCATCTAAAATGGCATTATTATTTTCAATAGATGGGTTATCAAAATAGATTTGTTTTTTAACACCTTCTGCATTTTGTAGTATCATATCAAAATCACCAGGATTTTCTGGTGCGTCTTTCATTTTAACCACCTCACATTTCTTTTCTAAAAAATCAACTGATATATAAGCATCTTTCTGGAAAAAACGTGACTTACGCATATTTTTTAATGAAATACGACTTGCCGTTAGATTGGCTACACATCCATTTTTAAACTCAATCCTTGCATTTGCAATATCTGGTGTTTCACTAACCACAGAAACGCCACTAGCTGAGATATGTTTTACGGGTGAATTCACGACACTTAAAATAATATCTATATCATGAATCATTAAATCTAAAACAACAGGTACGTCTGTACCACGTGGATTAAATTCAGCTAATCTATGAGTTTCAATAAACATTGGGTTTTGTATTTGATCTCTAACACCAATAAATGCTGGGTTAAAACGCTCTACATGGCCAACCTGTCCTTTAACACCATGTTCCGCTACCAAAGTTCTTATGGCTTCAGCTTCTTCAACTGTGTTTGTGATTGGTTTTTCTATAAAAATATGCTTGCCTTTTTTGATGGCTTGTTTAGCACAATCATAATGTGAAAGAGTAGGTGTAACGATATCTACGACATCCACAGCATCAATTAATGCTTCAATGGTATCAAAATATTTATACCCAAATTCGTCTGTAACTCTTTTCGCATTTTCAGAGTCAGCATCGTAAAAACCAACTAGATCATATTTCTGAGATTCATTAAGAAGTCTAAGATGAATTTTACCAAGGTGACCAGCACCGAGAACACCAGCTTTTAGCATATTTTTAGTTTTTAACAAAAATAATCGTTTTGGATGAAAAATTTAAAAAAGAAAACCTAAAAAACTGAGATAATAGCAATAAAATAATCTTTTTCAACATGCTTTGAACTTGCCTTAGTTTCTAGTAATTTTGGGATAAAATAATTCTGATTTGAAGGACACGTTTAAACATAAAGGAATGCGTCAACAATTAGTTGATACAATTAAAAAGAAGGGTATTAAAGATGAACGTGTCTTAGGTGCCATAGGGAAAATCCCTAGACACCTATTTATGGATTCTGGATTTATTGACCACGCTTATGTAGACAAGGCATTTCCAATAGCGGCCGATCAAACTATTTCACAACCCTACACTGTGGCTTTTCAAACGGAATTAATGCAAGTTAAACCAGGTGATAAGGTATTGGAAATTGGTACAGGAAGTGGTTACCAATGTGCAGTACTGATTGAACTTGGAGCTAAAGTTTTTAGTATTGAACGTCAACAAGAATTATTCAAGAAAACCTTTAAGTTTCTGCCCAAAATAGGGTATAGAGCTAAAAAGCTCATCTTTGGTGACGGTTATAAAGGTCTAGCAGAAGAGGCGCCATTTGACAGTATAATAGTTACTGCAGGTGCCCCCTTTGTACCTAAACCACTTTTAAGTCAGCTTAAAGTAGGAGGTAGGCTGGTAATCCCTGTTGGTGACAGTGTACAAACCATGACCTTATACTTGAGAAAAGGCGAAAAGGAATTTGAAAAACACGAATTTGGTGAATTCAGGTTTGTGCCGCTACTAGAAGATAAAAACTAGTTTGTTACCTTTATAAATGCATCATTACCACCAACTATTGGTAAAGACAATGTAGTTTCATCTAATTTCACTGATAATTCTGTACCAGGTTTTGGATGTAACGTAAATTCTGAATCACTAGAAAATATCATAAGTCCTATTTGTTGCCCTTTTCTTATCACCTGATCATCTGGCTGTAAATCAAAATTTACTGTATAAAATTTACCAGGTTCTAAGGCCTCTTCATTAGTAATGGACTTATAGTTTCTAGGGTCTGCCCAACCTCTTGTAATGATATTATCAGTTATTTTTACATCGTTGCCGTTTTCCCAAGGTAAGGATACTAACCAAACTGATAAATTCGCCGCAGATTTGTTGCTAGAAAGTGTTATACTTACTTTTGGCACTCCAGAAATATGTAAATCTTCAGTTAATGTTGAAGTTGTGTATAATAATCTATTTTTTGATGATTCAGCCGTTGCCAAATCTTTGCCACTAAAATTATAATCATCTATTAGCTTTTCAATATTATTCGAGGGTTGGTCCATGTTTAAATTACCAACCGTGTTGCCACCAGTAGTTAAATTTAATTTTACAAATTCTGCATCTGGATTAGGGTAGTCCTTATAAGGTGTTGGTTTTAATCTGTCATCATATTCACGAACTATATACGCCTTATAATCTTCTTTATCAACACCATTGTCAATACCGTGAAGATATTTAGTAAACCATTTATTCATCATTGAAATTGGTGGTGGCCCACCGTGACCAACTTGATGATAATAAATTTGTGAAGGAAGACCTTTTTCTCGTGCAGCCTTGTAGATTCTATAACTATGTTCAGGCATTACGTTCCAGTCATTAAATCCGTGCGACATTAGTAATGCAGCTTTCATTTTATCCATTTGGTTGAGGTAATCTCTACCAGACCAAAAATCATTTAAATCTCCTGTTTCTCGGTCCATTCCATTGCGCATTTCCGTATCCCTTATGGTTTTGTTATTATATGGTCTGTGATTTTCATCACCACTATGGACAAAATCATATAATACATCAATGTCTTCTCCTAAATATCCGCCAGGAGATCTAACAAGTCCGTTAGAACGGTAATAGTGATAGTAAGATGTGTTTGGTGCAATAGGAATTATTACTTCTAAACCTTTAACTCCAGTAGTCGCAGCTGCTAAAGGTAATGTACCGTTATAAGAAGTTCCAGTCATGCCAACTTTTCCTGTTGACCAATAAGCTTTAACTTCTTCATTTCCATCTCTTTCTGAATATCCTTTTGCTCTTCCACATAACCAATCAATAACGGTTTTGGGAGCAAGTGATTCATTCTTTCCTCCAATTGTTGGTGCCCCATCTGAAAGACCTGTACCTGGAGAACTAGAGTGTACCACAATATAACCTCTTGGAATCCATTTTCTAATATGTGAATTTGAAATTATTGGTCTTTTCCCTCTCCGTTGAACCTCAGGATGGAATCGTTCTTCTCCAATTTCACCAAGTTCATGTTGAACATTCCACATGGTACCAGGAGCATCAGCTGCAACTCCAGCAAAATAAGGACTAGTCACGTAAATAATAGGAAGTTTAAGCCCTTCGGTGTCTGTTTGTTCTGGCCTTGTTACCGAAACGTGCATTCTATCTGGGTCTCCATCGCCATCGGTATCAAATTCAGTTTCAACCCAAAGATCATGTCTCACCCAATACTCAGGATTGCTAAATGCCTCTACAATTTGGGCTTCACCATCTTTAAAAATTGGTGCTGTTTTAGTTTCTGTTTGTTGTGCACAACTGAATATTGAAAAGGTTAATGCAAGAGTTAAAAATGATTTTATTTTTATTGAAAGCTTCATTCGATAGAATTTTTGTTGGTTAAATATAGTACCCTCTGCTATGAATACATAAATAATAACAGATATTTAAGATGGTAGTATTAATGTATTATTGCTTTGGTAAATAACGCTCAGGAATTGGATTATCCTTAGATTCTTGCATCCAATAGATATTAATAATCCACCAACGTACTCCATCGTTCATTAATTGCATACTGTTTATACCTCTCATAAATGGTTTCTCGTCATTCTTAGTCTTAAATGATTCATAGGTGCTAAATACGTGAGAAATATTTCCAAATGTTTCAACAATTCTATTTATTTCAACTTCGTGAAAACCATTTTCAAATAACCATTTCCCAGATGTGTTAATGTAATCGTCTGGAGACATAAATCTTGCGATATGCAACCCTTCATTGTTTTTGCCTGATGGAATAAGTTTGGCATTTTCATAAAACAAGTGCTTGAATAAATCCCAATCTCTTTCAATACCAGCATCACCTGAAATGACAGAGTATAAAGTTTCAATTGTATTGTCTAAGGATGAGACTTGTAAACAATAGTCTTTCTTTTCCGTCTCTTGTGAATTTATTGCAAATGAAATAAACAAAAAAAGTAAAAGGAATCGTTTCATGTAGTAAAGTTAAAAGAATTTAATGCCAAATAAAATAGCATCATTTTTAAACCCACTTTGATATGAACGCACATAATCAACCCTTAAGAAACGCCATTTGCCCCAACCAATATTATCAATACCAATTGTGAATTCTTGGTATGGCTTGTTGTTTGGAGTTGAAAGGTTATGCGCACCTAATATTAGATTGAAGTTAAGTTTATTGATTAAAGGTATTTTGCCTAAAATATAGCCATTGAAATCATGTTCGGCATGCATTTCTAGATAACTATCGTTTGTACTTAAATCATAATATCCGAGATTATTAAAAACATTTATATAATTACCACGACTACTAACATTTATTTGATTACCATTAAAATGCTGATAATCCATAAAAGCAATATTTTCTGCATTAAAGAATTTACCAAGCCTTAGATTATAACTAAACCTTCCTTTATCTGCCGCATTGAATGATTGATAAATTCTTGCTTTGACTTGATCAAAGTTATAATCATCATTTGTCGCCCCAAATCCTTTTTCATAGCTCAATACCAAAGTAGGATACTTATCTGTTGAAACATTAAATTTACTATCTGGATAGCTTAAATACTTTTGACCAAAATTGATTCTTCCAGTTACATTGAACTTTAAAATGTTATGGTCTTCAAATGGAGCAGTGGTGCTGGTTGGGTTCAACGGATTGTTACTTAAATATTCCTTGTCGTCCTGTGGGTAAAAGGTTTGGTCAGTGGTATTAAACAATGGAGTTCTATTTTCATAAGAAAGACTGGAAAACAGCCTGAATCCATTAAACAATTCTTCAGAATAGTTTAATTGTACAAAACTTCGTTCATATAATTTCATATAATTCTCTTCGAAGAATAGCGTGGCTGCAGAATTCCAAAATGGTCGTATGGGATTAAATGTATTAAATTGCGCCACTTGCACGCCACCTGATAATGTCAAAAAGGCATTTGAAATGTCGTTAAACTTAAAAGACAATGAACCTGTTGCTCTTAATCTTTTATCTGAAAAACCGTATTGAAGGCCTGCATTTGCTCTGAAATATCGTTTAAAAGCATCGTAATTTTTTGTAAAGAAAAGATTGGTATTAGCTGTATAACCTTGTACTGTATTGAATTGAATACCTTGGAGAGGAACATTAAAACCAATATTGTAATCTTTAAAGGAGTTTTGATAGGTATAGCCTAGTATATTACTAAATTTAAATCTATTATTTTCTCTGTCAAGAGAATCTAAATAAGGTCTTGATTCTTTTACCTCTTGAATGCTATCTTTTCTTTTGTAGTCTGTACTTTCTTCTAATGTTAGCCGTACAGGTCTTATTTTAGTCCAGAATAAAGAATCTTTTTCGTTAGCCTTATCTTCAAACGCAACCAGCTCAGGGCCGAAGTCTTTTGCTGTGAGGCCTTCATTGAATTCGTAATTACTGTAAACTGCAGTAAATCTGCCATCGCCTTTAATACCAAAGAATTTATATTTAAAATCAATACTCTGTGATATAATTGCCCAGATGTTTTCTTTTTCTGAATAGGAAAAACTCTGCTTAAGTGATATTATATCTACTGCAGGTATTCTGGCTTGTATACCCGTGATATCCAGTTCAAGAGCATAAATGGTCCATTGGTCTTCTACAATATATATTGAGCCAGAAAAAATTGGATCATTTTTACGTTTAGGTAGAACATTAATTTTATTTATAAGGTTACCTCTTACATCATAGAAAACGCCCTCTAACTGATAGCGATAATAACTAAAGGCATTATTTGCAATAGGAGAGACGATTTCATTTCCAAATTCTACGGTGTTATTGTAGAAATTAAAATCTACGTCTATGGCATTATTAAAACTGAAACCACTATTATCTCCACTAACTTTAGATGCAGTTATTTTTTCTTTTAGTTTGTCTGGTCTTAAAAATTGAATTTTTGAAATTGTCTCTGAGAGATAGATGATACCACTTCTGGTTGAATCCAAACCACCACCGAGATCACCTACTTCTTGACCTAATATTTTTTCTGGTGCGTCTTTTATTCTTATTAACCCACGAGAATAAAAGTCTGCCTTGTATGACTTAATTTTTTCTAGATTTTCCTTACGCTTATTAATTGCACTTCGCATTATAGCATTAGCTGGATTTTCTTCTGCATTTACAACAACTTCTCCGAGAGTTAATGAACCTACTTCAAGGGTAACGTCAATAGTAAATGGAAACTCTTCTATCGCAACCTTCTTCTTAACGGTTTTGAATCCTAGATAGGTAAAAACAATTGTATAAGTATTGGCTTTTGTGATATTTAACTCAAAGTAACCATCGTCATTAGTGGTTGTGCCTTTATAGGTGTTTTCAATCACAACATTTACAAATGGTAATGGGTTTTTATAGGTATCTGTTATGGTTCCCTTTATTTGGGCAGACAAAAGAAAAGTAAAAAGAGAGAAAAAAAGTAGGAGTAATGATTTATTCATTGAATTTGATTAATAATGTTTAAATTATTGGCTTTCTATCTAAACGAATCACAGCCTAATTTGTTTCAAACATATGCTAATATTGAATACCTAAAGGTTATAGTCTTCTTAAAGTTATCGGAAATTTTTCTTAATTCGGTCTAAGTTCCTTTTGTTATCACGATCCTTAATTGTCTCTCGCTTATCATAAAGTTTTTTACCCTTAGCTAAGGCAATTTCTAATTTAGCAAGACCTTTTTCATTTATGAATAGTCGAAGAGGAATAATTGCCATTCCTTTTACATTGACTTCTTTTTCTAGTTTTTTTAATTCTCGCTTATTCAGTAAAAGCTTACGTTCAGCTTTTGGTTTATGATTATAATAATTGCCAAAGGCATATTCTTCAATTGTCATGTTAATAACAAATAGTTCACCTTTGTCATTAAATTCACAAAAACTCTCTGCAATGGAGGCTTTACTTGCTCTAATAGATTTAATTTCAGTACCAGTTAATACAATTCCAGCAGTATATTTATCTACAATCTCATATTGAAATTTAGCTTTTTTATTAAATATGTTTACTGCTTTTTGCATAGTTTGCAAATGTAGTTGTTAATGTTAAGAGTTAAAAGTTTATTAGTATAAAGTCATCTTAGTATGCATATGAGTAGATTTACGACTTCAGAAAAAATATTTAATATGAAGTATATAAAAATATTATTATTATTTCTCTTTTGTTATAGTTGTCAGGAGGAAATTAAAAACCCATCTTTTTCGGCTGATGAGATAGTGAATAAATCAATTGAAATTTCTGGTGGTGAGCGATTTGATAATTCTGAAATTAGTTTTGATTTTAGGGATAAGTCTTATTTCGCACAAAGAAAAAATGGAAATTTTTTGTTGGCGAGAAGTTTTTATAGCGAATCTGATAGTATTACAGATTTTTTAACCAACAAAGAATTTAAGCGATTAGTGGGTGAGGAATTTATTGTGGTTGCTGATTCAATGATGACTAAATATAAAGCATCGGTTAATTCTGTACATTATTTTTCAGTTTTACCATATGGATTAAATGCTACACCTGTTAATAAATACTTGCTTGGAGAAGAGGAAATAAAAAACAAAACCTATTATAAAATTAGAGTTACATTCAATAAAGAAGGTGGCGGAGAGGATTTTGAAGATGTTTTTATCTATTGGGTTGATAAAGAAACTTTTAAAGTAAAATACCTCGCATATTCATATAATGAAGATGATGGTGTTGGAATGCGTTTTAGAGAGGCCTATAATGAACGATTCATAGAAGGGATTAGATTTGTAGACTATAACAATTATAAGTCTTCAGATGGTTTAATGGCACTTATTGATTTAGGTAAGATATTTGAAAAAAATAAGCTCAATTTATTATCTAAAATTGAGCTTAAGAATATTGTCGTTAATGACTTATAAAATTAGGTTATCTACCTAGATAGCCTCCATCTACAGGTATTATTGTACCCGTGATATAGTCACTTGCAGACGAAGATAAAAATACAGCAAGACCTTTAAGGTCATCACCAGTTCCCCATCTTTTCATAGGTACTCTCATAAATACCTCTTCTGTTCTTTTTTTATCATTAATTAATGCAGTGTTTAATTGTGTGTCCATATAACCAGGAGCTATGCCATTAACGCATATTCCTCTTGAAGCCCAATCATTTGATAAGGCCTTTGTTAATTGACCTACACCGCCTTTTGATGCTGCATAAGCAGGAATTGTGATACCTCCTAGAAAGCTCATTAATGAAGCAATATTTATGATTTTACCACCTCCTTGTTTGAGCATGGTGTTACCAGCAAGTTTGCAATAATGAAAAGTTGCATCTAGATTTATGGCAATAACTTTGGACCATTCCTCATCTGGAAAATTTTCACTCGAATATCTTCTTTGAATTCCAGCTGAATTAATTAAGATATCAACTCTACCGCCTAAAATTTCTAGTGCTTTTGCATAAGAGTCATCTATTTGCGATTTAATACTAACATCGGCTTGAATAGCCTCAACGTCAAGTCCGTTTTTCTTAAATTTATTACTAAATTCAAATGCCCGTGTATCATAGTCAATAATTACAGTTTGGGCTCCAGCTTCAGAAATTGCTTCTACCATGGCAATGCCAAGGTCACCAGCGCCACCAACTACAATGGCCTTTTTTCCTTTTAGGCTAAAAGTTTCTAATATGTTTTTTTTCATTTTAAAAGAATCTAATCATTTACATACCTATCATTGATGGTATTTGTAAAAATTATTTTTTTGATTGGTTATTATTTTTGAGTTTCCTTTAGTTTTTTAGTTGTGATAATCTTCTGGATTCCATAATGGAGTCCATTCTATTATCATATCTTCTCCCTCTTCGCCCTTAACATCTAAAATTTCTTTTATGTCAAGAATGGTTTGATTAGTCTCTTCTATGGAATCACTAGCTGTATAAATTCTGTACAATATCTGTCTCTCTGTACCAACCCATTCAGGCATTACGGTATCACCTTGCTTAAAACGCTCTACGACAAAATTGACATTTTTATGATTCTTAATTTCATCTAATCCTTTAATTGAATTGATTTTGCCATCTTTTAATAATATCCAAATAGAACATGCACTTTTACCACGGAACATATAATCATTTTGTTCAGCAAAATTGTCTTTGCCAAATTTTCCGGTTAATGCAAAATTCAACAACATTTTTCTATGGTCAAATCCATTGATATGAGCTAAATGTATGTGAGGTGCCTCACCCTGCAAACGGAACCCAGGATCATAGCTATAGAATACTCCATCCTCTACAAAAAACTGAACATTTAATACTCCGTTTTGAACTTCTGTAGCTTTAAATAATTCACTTATTTTTGGATGAACTTCTTCTACAAAAGATTTGGTGTATTTCGAAGGGTAAACTGTTGATAATGCAATTGGGCTAGAATCTCCTTGAATTCTTGTTAAAATTCTGTCGTAGGTAGCTGACAAATATGGTACTCCGTCTTTAAACGTATAATATACGGCCATATCATCACAATTGGAATCCATGTATTTTTCTACCATGACAATTCCTTTTTTGGAGAACTTTAAAGCATTTGTTACAGTTTCTCTATAATCTTCTTCATTTCTACATATTTTCATGCCTACACCACCGCCGCTGTCTACAGGTTTTACCATTAGAGGTAAATCTACGTTAGTTGGTTTTCTTATTTCCTCATCTTTATGAAGGTAAATACCAGGTATGTCTTGTACTCCATGTTCAGCACAATATCTTTTATATCCACTTTTACTGCAAAATGCCTCAATGGTGCCATCTGTTGCATAACAAGGTAAATTTAGTTTTTCGCAAATTTCTTTATACGGTTTCACTAAAATATCTGCCACACCAACAAGTACCCCATCAACCTCATTATCTTGTGCTACTTTCACTATTCCGTCAATATCAAACCCATCAATATCATAGGTTTCTTTAGCAAATTTCTTGGCTGGTGCATTTGGGTTGGGATCAATTACAATTGTATGTAACCCCATGTTATTTGCTACCTCAACAAGGACACCTGTTTCCGGATTTCCGCCAAGGATTATTATTTTTTTAGACATATCATTTAGTTGTTATTTTAATTGTTTAATTTTTTGTTGAAACAGAAAATTTTTATCAAATCCGATATTATTAATAAGTTGGCTTATTATTTTTTCTTCAGTTTTAAAATGTGCTATATGATCATCATGAATTCCCATAAGCAATAATTCGCTTTTAATTAATCGATGGGTAGAAGGATTAATTGTGGCAATAATTAAGTAGTCAAAATCATCCTCATTCACTGAGCTAATAGGTTGTACAGAGGCATTTCCAATTTTTAGATCATGAAAATCCACATCAACCCATTTTATAATTTCAAAATAGTTGGTTTTGAGATTAGTTGATAATATGTGTTGTCCAAATGAACCTGAACTGTAAACAACAATCTTGGAGTCTATAGAAACATCAGTAAATGGGTTGAAATATTCAGGCGTATCATTTATTTGAATCAATCCGCCAGATCTCACCAACATTTGAGAATAGAGATAATAATTTAATTGAGTATTCAATAATTTTTCATCCAGAACATCTGACAATTTAACTTTTAAATGATTCATTAATAATCCTAATCTATAATATTCCATATTTGGATCTTCAATAGACTTAACAATAGAATCATGCCTTTGTCGATAGTAATAGAGCGGAATTTTACTAATTACAAGACTTTTAGATAAAGCCAAATACGAATAAGTAATTGCGGCATCTTCACCCATTAAAATATCATTATGTACATCGAAAAGAACCTCTTTAAGTAATTCTTTTTTAAATAATTTATTCCAAACATATGTGGTCATACCGTGCTCACAAAACTCACCATTAAAAATTGCTTTAGGAATAATTGAAGACTTTATTTGATTTTCATCATAAACACCAGGATTTGATGGTTTAATGGTTTCAATTTTCCCATTAAATTCTCTAAAATGACCAGTAACAGTTAAATCTACATTATTTGTGATAGCAAGTTTATATAAAGTGTCTAAGTAATATTTATCCACCCAATCATCACCATCAACATTTGCGATATACGCTCCCTTAGCTACTTCAAGACCCGCTTTACGTGCGGATAGAAGACCGCCATTTTTTTTATGTACAACAACTATTCTTGAATCTAACTTGGCATATTGGTCACAAATAATCGGGCATTTATCTGGACTACCGTCATCTACTAATATTAGTTCGAAATCTTTGAAAGATTGATCGAGAATACTTTCAATACATTTGGGTAAATACTTTTCTATTCCGTAAACAGGAACTATTACACTTATTTTAGTAGGTTTCATTGGTTAGATTTGTTTAGATTTATGTAATATAAGGCACTTCCTCTTAATTCATTGTCAGTAGGGTCATTTGCAGCCGTAATAAACAGATTTTCATTTTCATCAAAACAGCAAGATGTCACATTAGAGTGTGGTAGTTTTATTTTGTTAATTTTTTTACCGGTATTTGGGTTCCATTGTGACACACAAGATCCTCCCCATTCAGCAACCCACAGCATTCCATTCTTATCAATAGCCATGCCGTCTGGGCTTCCTTTTTCTGTAAACTCAACTACATTTGAGACAAAGTTAACACTGCCAGTTTCTATATCATATTTATATTTTGCGATTTGCTTGGTAGGGGTATCAATAAAATACATGAATCTATTATCATGAGAAAATGACAAACCATTTGAAATGGTTGTATTATCAATAATTACTTTACAATTCCCTTCATTGCATGAGTAAACCTTTCCAACGCCTTCTTCGACATCGGGATATCCCATCGTTCCTATAATTAATCTTCCTATTGGATCTTGAATGCCATCGTTGTATCTTACATTGTCTGCTATATCAATTTGAAATTTAAAGGATGTTTCAAGGCTATTAAAGTTTACTTCAAAGAAACCATTTTTTGAGGCAACTATTACAACTTTTTTCGACTCAGTGAGATATACATTGCTGGTTGGTGAATCTAATTTTATACTCAAAATTTCATTTGAAATAGGAGAGTAGCAAAATACTAATCCATCTAAAATTGAAACAAAATATAATAGTTTGTTTGTAGGATCGAATATTGGTCCTTCAAATAATTCCGATTCTTTTGAGCTATATATTATAGTTGAAGTCAATGTTTCCATGCTATATATATTGTCCTCCTGTAACTCTCATTAAGGAACCGGTTGTCATTGCAGAATCATCAGATATAAAATGCATTACTGCCGGTACTGGGTCAAATGGACTTAACATTCTTCCCATAGGAATAATATCCTTTGCTTTGTTTTTAAGTTCGTTCTCACTAACACCTTCCTTTGCCCTTAATTGAATCTCTCCTTCTGTATTTGTCCATCCCATTACCAAATAATTAGATCTTACACCGTATTTAGCATAATGATGCGCTATGTGATTTGAAAGCGTATATAAGGTGCTCTTGGTTAGGGCATAAGGAGCTCTATCTTCTTGGCCATAATCCATGTGCGCAGATCCAAAAAATACAATGGAGCCAGATTTATTGGCCATCATAGATTTTAGGACATTCTTAAGTAAAAAATATGGTGCTTTTAGATTCACATTAAAAATCTTATCGTAAACCTCCTCTTCAGTGTCAATTATGGAAGCAACAGGAGTAATACCCGCATATATAATCAATGCATCAATTCTCTTAAATCTTTCGATTGTTTGATTGTAATAATCTTCAATGCCATTAATTGAGTTAAGATCTATTTTATGGAAGTATAAATTGTCTTTAAATTCCGAGGATTCAATAATTTGATTGCCCAAATTTTCATCTCTACCGCAAAACGCAACATTATAACCTTTGTTCAAGCAAGATTTCAGAATTTCATTTCCGACACCCTTGGTGCCACCCAATAACATAACAGTCTTCATAAATGTATAAGCTAGTCTCAGTAAATTTAGAAATCAAATCTAGGTATTTAAATTGAAAAATTTACTTTTTTTCCATAGAAGTACTCGATATTCGATTAAACTATTTTAAAGGACTAAAATTATGATAATTAGGTAGTTTCATCGGGTTTATTTACTAATCAACCTTCAATAGCGTTGAGGTTTTAGAGTCTTTTGAAATAGTTACAATGTAAAGATTGGCATTATTACTCTCATCTATCATTTTATACTTCTTTTCACCGATAAGGCCATTTGTAAAGATAGGTGTTGTGTTACTATGTCCAACAATTAGCACTGTTTTACCGTTTGTATCTTTCTTAAAGTTTTCAATATTCATATTCCGAGGATCGTAAAATTTTAGCTCTAAATTATTAGCGCTAGCAGTTGGCGTGGCGGTTTCTTTTGTTCTATGGTAATCTGTAGAATAAACTGCGTTAAATTTTACATCCTTTAAAATGTTTGACCAATTTTTAGCACGTTCTATTCCTTTTTCTGTAAGATGTGGATTTCTATTTGATTTATCAGATTGATCTTTTTCTGCATGACGAATTAGGTAGTAAGTTGATGTTTTTTGTGTTATTGCTTTTTCATATGGACCCTCCCATATTACCTGTTCAATCATCCATTGACCATTATCCTTGGATAACTGGACATAATCAATTCCCCAAGCAGCAGTAACTTTTGCAGATGCAACATGGTTACCAATGTCTAAAACCTCTACATTTCTTATTTTATTTTCATCTCTAGTTTTTCCTTCATCTTTCATTTTCTGCACAAACTCCATTGCTGTTTCATAGCTCATATGAGCATAATATTCATAATTACCAGACTCCTTATTTTTCCAATATCCAAACTTGTTTAAACGAGGTTTAATTGCAAGTTTTAGTTTGGTGGTATCACCTTTATAAAATGCATCAATGTAGTTATTTAGTGTAGTTTCAATCTGCGTTTTATCAGAGGTGTTTTGAGCATAAATTGAAATGGATAACATTAATAATAACGCAGTAAGAAAGGATTTCATATGTTCAGTGATTTAGTTGTTTTACCCAAATATAAATCAGAAGAGAAATGATTATTGAAAAAGTATGTTAAATAATTCTAAGCCAACTCTAAAGCAATTTCAATCATACTTTTAAAAGTGGTTTCCCGTTCTTTGCTTGTTGTACGCTCACCAGTAACTAAAGAATCTGAAATCGTTAAGATTGCCAATGCGTTTACATTATGTTTTGCAGCTACGGTATATAAACCTGCAGCTTCCATTTCAACACACAATACACCAAACTTAGACCACTTTTTATAAGACTCAATATCATCTTCATAGAATTCATCAGAAGATAAAACATTACCTGCTTTAATTGGAATATCTTTTGATCTAGCTGCTTCTACAGCTTTGATAAATAATCCGAAGTCTGCAGTAGGTGCATAATCTGCTCCACCAAACCGTAATTCATTAACTCCAGAAGTGGAGGACGCTGCCATAGCCAATACAACATCATAAATTTTCACATCCTTTTGATATGAACCGGCACTGCCTACACGTATCAAGTTTTTTACTCCAAATTCAGTAATTAATTCGTTTGTATAAATTGAAATACTTGGAACTCCCATTCCTGTGCCCATTGCAGATACTTTTTTGCCTTTATATGTGCCTGTAAAGCCCAGCATGCCTCGAACTTCATTAAAGCAAACAGGATTTTCAAAAAATTTCTCTGCTATCCATTTAGCTCGTAATGGATCTCCAGGTAATAAAATAGTTTCTGCGATATCGCCTTTTTTGGCGCCAATATGAACACTCATATTGTAAAGGTAATCAAAGTACGTATAAATTAATACTCTAAAACTGAAGTTTGATTTGTCATCATTGCTACACCAGATGATGCACCGATCCTATCTACACCAACCTCAATATATTTTAAAGCAGTTTCAACATCTCTTATACCTCCTGAAGCTTTAATTTTACATTGATCTTTTACAGTCTTTCTCATAATTTTCACAGCAGTGAGTGTTGCACCACTTGAAGAAAAACCTGTGGATGTTTTTACAAAATCAGCCTTGGCATCGACACATATTTCACATGCTTTGACTATTTCATTCTTCGAAAGCTCACTAATCTCCAATATTACCTTTAATGGAATATGGCCAATAGCTCGTTTAACAGCAACAATATCTTTAAGAACTTCAAGGTAGTTTTTACTTTTCAAACGACCTATATTAATAACCATATCAATTTCTGAAGCACCATGTTCGATAGCATTTTTGGCTTCAAAAACTTTGGTATCTGTGGACATTGCACCTAAGGGAAATCCGACAACTGTACATACTTTAACATCAGAACTTCCTAATGCCTGTCTGGCAAAGTTTACATAATTACCATTTACACAAACAGAATAAAACTGATATTTAAGTGCTTCTTCACATAGATTTAAAATTTCAGCTTCAGTAGCAGATGCACTCAATAGGGTGTGGTCTATAAATTTGTTTAATTCCATTTAATTTGTTTGTAGGGGTTTCATAAAAAATGCTATAGTAATTCTCTCTGAGGCTAGAGGGATTTACCAAACTTAATAAAGGGATTCTTAAGTACTGCGGAATTAAATAACTCGATAAAAGTAGTGATTTATCCGTTAAAACGACTGTTAAATCTTAAAAAAATTTGTGTATTTCATCGAAAACATGAAATATTTATAAATAAAGCATTGAAAAACAGATAGTTGTGATTTACGTATAATTTAGAAAAAGAAGGAGTCTAAAAATAGACTCTCAGCAATAGAGTTTTTAAATTTTACTCCGAATCTCTGACTGCTGTAACTGTATAGCCAGCTTGTCTTAGAAGATTTATTACACCATTTTCTCCTGCTAAATGACCAGCACCTACTCCAAAAAATGTTGCCTGCTTTTCAGCATACTCCTTAATTTTTGGAATCCAGTTAATGTTACGGTTATCTAATAATTCATCCTGATATTCTGCCACACTAGAATAGTTGTCATCATTCATAATATTTAGCATGTCAGTTATGTTTTCATCTTTATAGATTGAAAGTAGTTTAGCAAATTTTGCCTTGTCATAAGCCATATTGTCTTTTGCTGTTCTTACCAAATCTTTTACTTGGTCTTCATATGGTATGACTTCAAACACATTAATTTGATCGTCAATAGTTTCCAATCCAAAAATTTCCTCATTTTGTTCTTTAGCGACCTTCATCAATTCGGCCTCGAAAGATTCCATTGGACAATCTATAAACTTCGGATAGAGCATAGAGGTTAAGAAAAAAGGTTTTACATTCTCTATCATTTTTACAGATATTCCCATTTTACTAATAAACAGGGAATCAATCGCTTGATAATCCTCATCATTCACTATACTCTTCAGAGTTTTTCCATCTTTCATATACATACCCTTCATCATTTTATCTTGCATATCTGGATCGTCCATATCAATTTCTAAGACTATTTGTTTTGTTTCATCCAGAGCTTTTATAACATCATTTTCTAATGTTGCATCACATGTAATGTGAATTGTTCCAAAGAGGTATGAAGCTTTATTTAATCCACTTCCCTCGATCTTCCAGAGCGTAGAATTCTCTAATTTTTGAGCCAATAATGATGTTGTTGTTGTAGTAATTGCTATGACTAAGATCGATAATAAATATTTCATAGGATTTTTTAGTTTGATGCATAAGTAGCAAATATCGAAAGAAAGTTACAAAAAGGAAAGCAACACCTTTTCTGTCGATAGCGAATCGACTTGAATTAGGTGTTGCTTTAACCAACCAATCAATATAAAGACTGTTTTAATCCTTTATTGTTACAGGCATTGTTATAATTCTTCAATAACTAAATCACCTTGATTTCTGAATACCAACTTATCATCAAAAGCATCAAGTAGAATAATACTCTCTGTAGTTACTTTTCCCGATAGAATTTCTTTACTGAGTTGATTTAAGACTTCTTTTTGAATAACTCGTTTTACAGGTCTTGCACCATATTCTGGGTTGTATCCTTTTTCTGCTAGATATGCTTTTGCCTCTGGAGTTGCGTCAAAGGTTATCCCTTTTTCAGCAATCATTTTCGTTACACTTTTAAGTTGAAGTCCAACAATGTCTAGTATATTCTCCTTTGATAATGGTGTAAACATTATGGTATCATCGATTCTATTGATAAACTCAGGTCTCACAGATTGCTTTAAAAGACCTAGAACATCAACTTTGGCACTTTCAATTGCACTTTGAATATCTTTTGTTGCATCAAAACGTTCTTGAATAATAAGGCTTCCCATATTTGAGGTCATTATAATAATGGTGTTTTTAAAATCTGCAACTCGCCCCTTATTATCTGTTAACCTTCCTTCATCTAATACCTGTAAGAGAATATTAAAGGTATCTGGATGTGCTTTTTCAATCTCATCCAGCAAAACTACAGAATATGGCTTGCGTCTAACAGCTTCCGTTAATTGACCGCCTTCATCATAACCAACATATCCAGGAGGTGCTCCTACAAGTCTACTCACAGCATGACGCTCTTGGTATTCGCTCATGTCAATCCGTGTCATTGCATTTTCGTCGTCAAAAAGATATTCAGCTAAAGCTTTTGCCAATTCTGTTTTACCTACACCAGTTGTTCCCAAAAACAAGAATGTACCAATTGGTTTTTGCGGATTTTGTAATCCTGCTCTAGATCGTCTTACAGCATCACTTATGGCTTCAATTGCTTCCTCTTGACCAACTACGCGCTTATGTAACTCATCTTCAAGCTTAAGAAGTTTTTCGCGCTCACTCTGTATCATTTTTGTAACTGGAATTCCTGTCCACTTAGCAACAACATCAGCAATATCCTCATAGGTTACCTCTTCTTTAATCAAAGCAGTTTCTTGTTGTTCAGCCAATTGCTTTTGGAATGATTCTAATTTTTCAGTCACTTCTTTAATTTTACCATAACGGATTTCGGCCACTTTTCCATAATTACCCTCTCGTTCAGCTCGTTCAGCTTCTAGCTTATAGTTTTCTATTTCTAATTTTATATTCTGAACGTTCTCTACAGTTTCCTTTTCACTTTTCCATTTTGCATTGAGTTCGTTCCGTTCATCTTTAAGGTTTGCTAATTCTGATTTTAAAGATTTTAGTTTAATCTCATCTTTTTCGCGTTTTATGGCTTCATGCTCGATTTCTAATTGCATTATTTTACGGTCGAGAACATCTAGCTCTTCAGGCTTCGAATTGATTTCCATTCTAAGTTTTGAAGCTGCTTCGTCCATTAAGTCAATGGCTTTGTCTGGTAAGAATCGATTGGTAATGTATCTATTTGATAATTCCACAGCACCAATAATTGCTTCGTCCTTAATTCTAACCTTGTGATGTGTTTCGTATTTCTCTTTTATGCCTCGAAGAATTGAAATAGCACTTTCCGTATCTGGTTCGTCAACATTAACCTTCTGGAAACGACGTTCTAAGGCCTTGTCTTGCTCAAAATACTTTTGGTATTCATCTAAGGTAGTTGCACCAATAGCCCGTAATTCACCACGTGCTAATGCTGGTTTTAAGATGTTTGCAGCATCCATTGCACCCTGTCCGCCACCTGCACCAACTAAAGTGTGAATTTCGTCAATAAAAAGAACGATATCACCATCACTTGTGGTTACTTCTTTAATGACTGCTTTAAGACGTTCTTCAAACTCACCTTTAAACTTAGCACCAGCAATTAAGGCACCCATATCTAATGCGAAGATTTGTTTGTCTTTTAAGTTTTCAGGTATATCGCCATCAATTATACGATGTGCAAGACCTTCAGCAATTGCTGTTTTACCAGTACCTGGTTCACCTACTAATATTGGATTGTTTTTGGTTCTTCGTGATAGGATTTGTAAAATCCTTCTTATCTCTTCGTCTCTACCAATTACTGGGTCTAATTTACCATCTCTTGCGAGTTGATTTAAGTTTTTTGCGTATTTGCTAAGAGAATTATAGGTTTCTTCTTGACTTTGGGATGTTACTCTTTCGCCTTTTCTTAATTCATTAATAGCAGATTGAAGACTTTTTTCGGTAACACCCTGATCTTTTAGTATCTGTGATATCTTACTTTTTGACTTAAAAATAGCCAAAACTAAATGCTCAATAGAGACAAAATCATCCTTCATTTTCTTAGCTATGATTGAAGCCTCATTTAAGGCTTTACCAGCATCTCTAGATAGCATAATATCTCCACCTGAGACTTTTGAAAAGCTTTGTAATTCTTTATCTAATACCTGTTGCAATAAACTAACGTTGATGTTAAGTTTTTTTAAAATAAATGGTAAAACGTTTTCATCAACATTAAATAGAGCTGTGAAAATATGCGCGTTTTCTATTTGTTGATGACCAAAGCCTTGTGCAAGTTGTTCGGCTTGCTGTATAGCTTCTTGCGATTTAATTGTATAGTTGTTAAAATTCATCTTTATAAATATTAATCAATTTTTTATGTTGTGTTTGTCTATCTTTATTCAAAAATCTTACCAACCCAATTTGGTAGGAATAAAACGACAAAATGACTGATTTTGTGGGATATATAATGACGTTTTGTCAAACATTTTAAATGATTTTAGATTGGGACTACACTTTGAATTTTAGTTATGTTTAAAAAGCTATTTGGTTCTTCAGAGCCTCGAGAAGAAAAAGTATTACCATGGATACTCTTGACAAGCTTGGATCAATTGCAAGAGATATCTGAGAAGTCTAAGGGGAAAACACAATTAATTTTTAAGCACTCTACTCGTTGTGGTATTAGTAGAATGGTTAAAAACCAATTCATCGAAAATTATAATTTAGAAACAAATGCAGATTTATATTATTTAGACCTATTGAGTTACAGAGATGTTTCAAATGAGGTTGGCTATAAGTTTAATGTAATCCATCAATCACCGCAACTTCTAATTATAAAAAATGATATTGTAGCAAAACATGCCTCTCACGGTGCGATCAATAATTTAAACTATGCAAATTATGTTTAAATGTGAAATTGTAATTTGTAAATTAATTCAACTTTAAATTAATTTTAATGTCACAAATAATCATTTCACATAGTGAAGCTAATTTAACGCATCAGAAAACAACAAGTTTCATAATCACATTATAATTACAGGTTTAACGTAAAATTCAAAAGTCTTTTAAAAATGAATTTTAATATTTTGGTATTGAACATTTCATCGGTTTTTTTTTCAATTAAATTTCCTTAATCGATTAATTAATTGATTTGAGGATTTAATTGATAGGATTAAGACATTAAAGTTAGTTTAGTCGTTATTGATCACTCAATTTATATCATAAAAAAATGGGTAGTAAACGACTAAATAGTTTTGATTTCATATCTGGTGTGGCGATACTTATCGTTATTTTATATCATGCGGCACAATGGTCTAAATTAATTGATACCGAAGTTGCTTCTATACTTATAAAATCTCTCTACTTCATTATTCCCTGGTTCTTTTTTAAAATGGGATATTTTCATAATACTTTTTATTCATTTAATTATATGATTAAAAAAACCCTAGTTAATTATTTTATTTTTTACCTATACGGAATTTTGCTTGGGCTGATTGTATTTATTGCAAAAGTTATTTACTACGATTATTCAATAATTGACGAATTATATAAATTAATATATAAAATTTTCAGATACGGTGATTTTGTATATAACATACCCTTATGGTTTTTGTTTTCATTCATATTTGTAAAAATTATGTTGTTCTTCATATCTAGAAAACATTATCTCATTATTATATGTTCTTTTTTGACCATTACTCTTAGCGGTTTTCAATATTATTACTTGCCTAACCTTGATATAGGTTCATATAGCTCCATAATGCCAGGATTATCATTTGCGCTTGTTGGTGCATTGACACGTAAATATGATATTTTAAACCATTTGGCGAAATTTAAATATCCATTGATTTTAACCTCTATAATAGCTTCTTTTTTGTGCCCCAGTTTTATCCGATTCCATTATAATGATTTAATATTTGGAAATTACTGGTTCTATTTCATAAATTCAATTTTGGCGATATATTCTCTTTTATTAATTTTTAAGGGCGTTAAATCAAGCTCTGTGCAATGGTTAGGTCAAAATTCAATTTTATTTTTTATTTACCACTGGCCATTATTTTTTGTTATTCAGTTTTTAATTAGAGCTTTTAACATAACTTCTATTAATTATATACATTTAATTCTATACTTTCTATTATCCGTAACTTTTATGAGCATCGCTGCATTTTTCTTTAAATTGTATGATATAAGTAAAGTTAGATGGGTTATGCGACAACTTTTTATTGCCTTTAAAAAGTACAATAAACGAATTGAAAAATCTAAGGTCCTAGAATAAGAACAAACCTCCTAATTTTAGGAGGTTTTAAATTTAACTTTCAATTCTATAGGAGTTTATGACTTGCTTTAGTTTCTGTTTTAAATCTTCACCAGAATCATAAACCATTTGTTCATCTGTTGGGAATCTGACTTGTCTTTGTCTTAGTAAGTTTTTGTCATTTCTATTAAGAGCTCTCCTGTCGCCTCTGTATCTTCCGAATACATTTTCAAAAACAAAACCACTATTTAGAGTAAATGAATCAACAATTTGATTTTGCCTTAAATCTGTATAGACAACATCTGCAATAACTTGAGCGGACTTGGTTTGCAATACTTCAAAAAATCTCGCTTGAGCAGTTATTATTCTATCAACTTTAATATCATTACCCAAACTATCCTTAGCAACATTACCGTTTTCATCTAAAAGATATTCCCAGCCATCTACAACAGCTCTTTTTCTTAGTAGTTGTCTCTCGTTAATTCTTTCTGGTGATACATTTATTCTCTTTAGTTTTAATTGCATCGCATAATCATATTCTAAAGAATCATCTTTAATAGCATGATACGTAGTCCAAAATTGATTTATACCATAGGTGTTAAAGTCCAATAGTTCAGCTTCTAATCTTTGTGGAATCATTTGATATGTTTCATTTCCAATAGAAACATGTACGTAATTTATTCCTGTTTGATGAGCTTCGTCCATAAGTGATATAACATTCTCAAAATTTGGATTGATATCATTAACATACTCAAATAACCGATAAGCCTCTCTAGCATTTCGTTTTACTCTTGTATCAAGAAGATCTAAACCTTTGTCCATTAAATGATCAGAAGTTTTATATCTATATTCAACCAAAGCATCATTATAATCATTAAATTCAAAAGTGATCATTTTACCATGAATGCTAAGTGGCATAATTCGTTTTATTGCATTTTGTCTATTTTCTAAATCAACATATGCTTCATAAATTGATTTGTATAACTCAGGGTTACCATCTTTCTTTAAGTGAGAAATATGTAACAAATCTTCTTCGAGCACTTTATTATAGGCATCTTTTAACATCGTAACATAAGCTTGTTTACGTTTTTTATCTTTGTTATTTTTCAGTTTTCTTAAAGCTTCAGAAATTGCATGGTCATAATTACCATGGCTTATCGCTTCTTCAATTTGTTTTTTGGCACTACAAGACACGAGTACCGAAACAAGGACTGTACATAGTAATAATCGTTTCATAATCTTAAATTTTAAAGGTTATATGAGTAAAAATTCAATCATCATGCCAAACTTTAAAGTAGATTTATGTTTTCGATATATGGCAATCCTTTAAATTTGCAAAATGTTTAAAACAGATGGCTCTAATATTCATAATTTAGAAAAGGTTTCCCTACAGGATTTACCTGAAGAATTCACCTATCCATTTTATTACGAGCCACATCCATTATGTATTGAAGCTTCTGAAGAAATACAAGAATATCTTATTACCCAATCTGATTTTGAACATAACTTTGGACTGGACAATTCTAAAGCTGGATTGCAGATTGGTAAAATGTTTGGTGTTATGATAGTTGAAGATTCTAAACGTGACATTGGATATCTAGCTGGTTTCTCAGGGAAATTGGCCGAACAAAACTTTATCAAAGGATTTGTACCACCAATCTATGATACTTTAGATAAAACAGGGTTTTATAAGAAAGGTGAGACCGAGCTTAATGAAATAAACAGAAAAATTGATTCATTAGAATCGACTTCAGTATATCTGAATGCTAAGGAGTGCCTAGATCAACTTAAGTCACAATATGAAGCTGAATTAAAGGAGTTTAAAACCCTTCAGAAAAATGAAAAAAAGAAACGTGATATTCAAAGGGTAGAGGGCAAGGTTCAACTGAAAGATAGCGATTTTAATTATCTATTAGAAGACCTGAAAAAACAGAGTATATATTATCACTTTAGACTTAGAGACTTAAAATCTGAATGGCAACAAAAGATATATGAACAAACCAAAGTTGTCGATTATCTCGAGGAAGAAATTAAAATCCTGAAAAAATTGCGTAAAGCAAAGTCTGCAGCATTACAAAAAGAGATTCATCAACAATATCAGTTTTTAAATTATACCGGTGAGTCAGAAGGCTTGATTTCAATATTCAATTCAACCCAATTGGACCAACCACCTGCAGGTACTGGTGAATGTGTTGCGCCAAAGTTATTTCAATTTGCATATGAAAATAACTTGAAGCCTATCGCTATGGCCGAGTTTTGGTGGGGAGCTTCACCGAAGTCAGAGGTAAGACGGCATAAACAATTTTATCCATCATGTCGTGGAAAGTGCGAACCCATTTTGGGACATATGATGAAAGGTCTCAAGGTGGCACCAAATCCAATGGAGCAACCATCCAATACAGGTACTCAATTGAAAATAGTTTATGAAGATGACTATTTATTATTGGTAGACAAACCTCATGAGTTTTTATCTGTTCCAGGAAAATTAATTAAAGACTCCGTACTTACTAGAATTCAAGAATATATACCTGATGCCAAAGGTCCATTACTTGTGCATAGACTTGATATGTCAACCTCTGGGTTATTACTTGTTGCTAAAAATGAAAAAACACATAAATACCTTCAAAAACAATTTATAGATCGTACAATTAAGAAACGTTATGTTGCCTTGCTTAATGGTAAACTAAAGAAAGATAAAGGCATAATAGAATTACCGTTACGTGTAGATCTTAATAACAGACCAAGACAGCTTGTTTGTGAAACTCATGGTAAACCAGCAAAAACAAAATATGAAGTTTTAAGTGTCGAGGAAGATAAAACAAGAATATATTTTTACCCTATTACTGGAAGAACACATCAATTAAGAGTACATGCTGCTCACCACAATGGTTTAAATATGCCAATAATAGGTGATGACTTATATGGCAACAAATCTGATAGGTTGAAATTGCATGCAGAACAGTTGAGTTTTGAGCATCCAGTAACAAAAAAACGACTCACATTTAATAGTGAGCCTTCTTTTTGACATGATTTTTTCTATAGTGATTCTTATTTCTTAAAAATAGGTAATAGTTGTGTTTTTAATTGCCCAAATCCAATACGTATGTCATCATTTTCACAGTGTCCTCTCATAACTACTGTATCGTAATCGTTAATAAACTTACGCTCACTACCATCTTTCATTTTTACCGGCTTTGTACCTTTCCAAGTTATTTCTAACATAGATCCATAAGAGTCTTCTGTTGGACCAGAAATAGTACCACTACCCATTAAATCTCCTGCATTAACTGGACAGCCATTAATAGTGTGATGTGCTAATTGCTGCGCCATATTCCAATACATATGCTTAAAGTTTGTTTTACAAACCGTAGTTTCTTTTCCTCCTTTTGGTACAATACCAGCCTCTAAATGTATATCAAAGCTTTGCTTTCCTTTGGTTTGAAGATATGGTAATGGTTTTGGATCTTGTTTTGGGCTTTCAACTCTAAATGGTTCTAAGGCATCAAGAGTTACAATCCATGGAGACATTGAGGACGCAAAATTCTTACCCAGAAATGGACCTAATGGAACATATTCCCATTTCTGTATATCTCTAGCAGACCAATCATTTAAAAGGACTAATCCAAAAATGTATTCTTCGGCTTCTTCAACAGGAATTGATTCGCCTAAATCATTGGCGTCAGTAGTTATAAATGCCATTTCAACTTCAAAATCTACCAACTTACTTGGACCAAACACAGGTTTATCAGCACCTTCGGGTAGAGTCTGCCCTTGAGGTCTATTAATAGGAATATGAGTAGAAATAATTGAAGAACTTCTGCCATGGTATCCCACAGGCATGTGCACCCAATTAGGTAATAATGCATTTTCTGGGTCCCTAAACATTGATCCTACATTTGTAGCATGTTCTTTACTGGCATAAAAATCTGTATAGTCACCAACATGAATTGGTAGCTGCATCTCAATTTCATCCAATCTAAAACATATGATTTCTTTATGCTTAGTATTGTTTTTTAACCTTTCATTATCTGCATCAAATACTTCAGCAACTCTATTTCTAACAGCTCGCCATGTCTTTCTACCATCTGCTATAAAATCATTTAACGAGTCTTGTAGAAAGATATCATCAGTTAATGGAATACCATCAAAATAGCCCAATTGGTGCATAGCACCAAGGTCTATGGCTGTATCTCCAATCCGTGTTCCAATTGTAATAATATCTTCCCTTGTAAGGAAAACACCAAAAGGAATGTTCTGAATTGGAAAATCAGAATATTTATTGACGTACAACCAAGATTTTCTATTTGGGTTATTAGCTGATAATGGCATAATACATTTGTTGATTAAATGTTCATTAATTTCTATTCAAACCTACATAATTTTTAATATTAAAACTAATGTTTTACTATTTTTGATATTCATTTAAATATATACAAATTTATGCAACGCGACGAACAAATTTTTGAACTTATACAGGCAGAAAGAGAACGCCAAACTGATGGTATAGAGCTTATAGCCTCTGAGAATTTTGTTAGCGATCAAGTCATGGAAGCGACGGGTTCAGTTTTAACCAATAAATATGCTGAAGGATATCCTGGTAAACGTTATTATGGTGGTTGTGAGATAGTTGATGAGGTTGAGCAAATCGCCATTGAAAGAGCAAAGACTTTATTTGGCGCGGCTTATGCAAACGTACAACCACATTCAGGAAGTCAGGCAAACACAGCAGTGTTTCATGCATGTATTAAACCAGGAGATACAATTTTAGGGTTTGATTTGTCCCATGGAGGTCATTTAACACATGGTTCACCAGTTAATTTTTCAGGGAGATTGTATAGACCAACTTTTTATGGTGTAAATAAAGATACAGGTTATATAGATTATGATATGCTGTCTGATATTGCTGAAAAGGAGCAACCAAAATTAATTATTGCAGGTGCTTCTGCTTATTCTAGAGATATTGATTTTGAAAAATTTAGAGAGGTTGCAGATAATGTAGGTGCTGTTTTATTGGCCGATATATCGCATCCTTCAGGTCTTATAGCAAAAGGTATCTTAAATGATCCAATGCCACATTGCCATGTAGTTACAACAACCACTCATAAGACTTTACGTGGTCCACGTGGTGGAATGATAATGATGGGTGAAAATATTGATAATCCATTTGGAATTACCTTAAAAAGTGGGAAACTACGTAAAATGTCGGGCTTATTAGATTCTGGAGTCTTCCCAGGAAATCAAGGAGGTCCTTTAGAGCATGTTATTGCAGCAAAAGCAATTGCATTCGGTGAGGCGTTAAGTGATGATTTTTTACATTACATGTTACAGGTAAAGAAAAATGCTGATGCAATGGCTCGTGCATTTGTAGCTAAAGATTATAATCTTATTTCTGGTGGAACTGATAATCATATGATGTTGATTGACTTAAGAAATAAAAATATTACTGGAAAGGATGCTGAGAATGCCCTGGTAAAAGCAGATATTACTGTTAATAAGAATATGGTGCCGTTTGATACAGAATCACCTTTTGTAACTTCAGGTATTAGAGTGGGTACTCCAGCTATTACGACTAGAGGATTAAAAGAAAATGATATGGCATATGTTGTGGATCTTATAGATGAGGTAATTACCAATTATGAAAATGAGACAGTATTGGAAGATGTTGCAGTAAAAGTAAATGAGCTTATGAGTGGAAGACCACTTTTTAATTCGTAAAAACTATATTGATCAAGAAAAAGCCTTTCAATTAATTTAAAGGCTTTTTTTATTGAGATATAATTATTTTTTAATCTTCAAAAGGAATGCTTTCAAATGCTCCTGCATCTGGTGAGGTACCTCTTACAATACCAAGAATATCATTAGGGACTTGAGAAGAAAATAGTGTAGAGCCAATACCGTTTGCTCCAGAATCTTCACCAATTTGCATTAAATTTTCAAATCCATTTTTAAAATCTGGATCAATATTAAAGAAGTTACCCTCGTAAAAGTTTGCATCTCCGAACATATAGTTACCTGTATTTGCTAGATTATCGTTGTCAAATCTCAATAAACAATTTGTAAATTTAAAGTTAAAAACACTCCCGCGACTATCCAAGAAAAATTCAGGGTTGTCATTACCGTAAACTATGCAATTATTAAAATTTGCCTCAGTTAGGTCATTGGTAATAGTTGCACCATTTTCATCTTCTACATAATCATTTAAGAGTAGTGCTGGGAACTGTCTAAAGCTACTGTTCCAATAGTTAGCAATAGTGCAATGCGTGAAATTATATTTCCCACCTAAACTCCCAGCTAATGAAGACTGACCTGAATTGTTAATAATTACGTTTTCTCCTGTAATAGATGTTGCCCTGCCTAATATCCCAAAGGCACTAGAATTGTATATCTGTGAGTTTGTAATTGCCACTTTATCTTCTATATCATCTTGATTGCCTTCAGATAATAGTCCAATCGTGGCGTTCTTTATGGTTGCATAACGTATAGTATTATTTACACTACCATTAAATAACCAAATTGTTCCCCATTGACCAGGAACATCTTCAAAAATAGGTTCTAATCGGTCACCTTCTAGTATTACTTCATTTTCAGGATTTTCATGATCATTACTTATTGATCCATTTATGTTTAGTGAGGCGCCATTAGTCACTATTATACCTGATTCTGCATGAAAATGAACTCTTGCACCAGCTTCAATTGTTAACGTCTCACCCTCATCTACGCCAGCATATCCATATATAACATAAGGTTTTTCATTAGTGAAAGTAAGTTCGTCATCATCTAAAAACCTACCTTGTAAAGTTGTTTCATCAGGATTTCCATCACCATCTACATCAAAGGTGAGTGTTTCAATTATACCAGAAGTTTCATTTCTATTAGGGTAAATAAAGACAGCATCTTTTACAAGTGTTACTAAATCAACATCTTGTTGGTTATTTCCTGAATCAAATAAAATCCTGTCTGTATATAAAAACTGGATATCTGAGGCGGTAAGTATTTCGATATCTATTGTAGTTTCGATGAAAATGAAGAGGCTGTCATTAGCTAAAAGTTCTATATCTTCAAAGAACTTACCTTCTTGTTGCCCCTCCAATCCTGTAGAGCCATCTATATTCATTCTATAAAAGGAATTAATACCGTTTTCTAATTGAATTGTTGGTATTAAAATGTCTTTATCACTACGATTATAGACCTTTAAATTGTAAGTACTTGAACCGATATTAGTAAATACGGTATCTAGATAAACCGTATCTTTTGCAAACCCAAGATTTCCTGTACTTGGGGAAAATTCAAAATCGTTTCTACAGGAACTCCAAAATACTATAATGCTAAAAAATAGAAAAAATGAAAGCAATCGCTTCATAAATGAAAATTGATAAAGTTTGGTTAAAAATATAACATTTGAAGTTATGATTTATTATGAATTTAAAAGAAATCGACACTTGTTATCAGTCTTTCTTAAATTTCTTTTTTTCAAACTCTTCTAAGATTTTTAAAAAGGTCTTACTGTTGGCGATTAATAATTCTAATAATTCCATTTGTTTGTTTTCTATTAACCGTTAAGAACTAATATCTGTTGCTCTACAGAAATGAAAGAAAAGTTTTGTTTTACCTAGTGGAATTTTCATCTCATTTTTTAGAAGTCTGTCATTAAAAATTGTACTATTATTAAAAAGCGAATCCATTTGACGGTAGGTTATTGGTTGATATATAGGGGCTTTGTATCTATTTTTCCTATTAAATAATTTGGCTACTAGATTTAATACACCAAGAATATTGGCAGCATAGTAGGCTTCTTCTGGCACGTATAAATGAGGATTACGCTTTATATCTTCTTTAATTAAATCTTGTAATTCTATTTTGAGTTTTATTGTAGACCTTTATACCTTTTACAGTGCTTGTAGCATCGTATACTTTTACCTGAAGGGTTAGTGCAATTGAAGATTGACTGAATAAAAGCAAAAGAATAGTAAAAGGAATCCGTTGCATTGTAATTTGATTGATGAGTAAAGAAAAGTTTTTGACTCTAGATGCAATCGAATCTTAATGAAACTTTAACCTAAATAAATGTTAATCAAATAAATTGGCTACCTCGGCTAAAATCCTGGTTGGCCGATATGTCTTTTTATCCATAAAGCACCATTTTGTTTCAGATTTTACCAGAAGTTTATTTGTAGATGCATTAAAGATTTCTACCATTCTAACTGAAGTTACACCTTCAGAATTGAGTACATAAGTTTTCAGTTTTAGGATATCACCTAAAACAGCTTGATTTTTATAATCAATTGTATGCCTAACCAATACCCAAAAATAATCATCAAGTATTTGATTTGGAGCTCTTAGCATCCAATGGGCTTCAGCTATATCTTGAACCCATTGCACATAACGAACATTATTCACGTGATTTAGTTGATCTAAATCTTCTTGGGTGACAGTTATTATTTTTTCGAATGTTTGCAAGAGATTATTTTTTCTTAATTCTCACCTCAAAAAGTTTGTCCCAATTTTTACCTGTTACAAAAATTGTATTCCTCTCTGGGTTAAAAGCAATTCCATTTAACACATCTAGTTTAGCATGTTGGGTAACCATTTTCCGTAATGGTTTAAAATCAATTACTCCTTCTACGGCACCATTTTCAGGGTTAATAATAACTACACCGTTTCGCTGATAGATATTAGCGTAAATTTTTCCCTCAATCCACTCGAGTTCATTAAGGCTGGGAATTTTACCTTTTTCTGTATATACTTCAATATGGCCATTTTCTGTTAGATTATCTTTATTTAAAAACCATATCTTTTCTGTACCATCAGATTTATACAATTGAGTACCATCATTGCATAAGCCCCAACCTTCAGCACTTTGACCATAATTAAATGTTCCCAATCTTTTAAAAGAATTGACATCGTAAATAAAACCTCTTTTATTTTGCCATGTGAGTTGATATATGCTATCATTAAAAATGGTAAGTCCCTCACCAAAAAACGCATCAGCAAGATCTGTATTCATTAAAACCTCACCAGTTTCAAAGTTTAATTTTCTCAATTTAGACTCAGTTCTTTGGCCAGTACTTTCATAAAGCTCTCCTTTGTAAAATTCTAATCCTTGTGTGTAAGATGTAATGTCGTGAGGATAAGTGTTGACAATTTCATATGTATAGATATCAGGTCGTCTATTATTATTAACTTCTATTTGTTTGGTTAGAGTTTCAGAATTACCATCATAATTCACAATTGCTTCAATTGTGTTTTTTCCTAATGATATAGATTTTAGAGTATGGTTAGGTTTAATATCTATATCATTCAACTTATATGAAACCGACTCTATATTTTTCTTTTTAGGATTGCTTATTGTCAAATTCAATTGGTCACCTAAAGCAATAAATTTTGCATTTGTGTCTATGGAAAGTCCAGTTTGCTTTGACGTATTCGTTTCTCCGCAATTAACAAGTAATAGACCTAAACAAATGACTGTGATATAATTAAATAAACGCATTATTCTCTGTGATTTTTGGCCAAGTTATTAAATAAAAATTCAGTTTAAAAATCATTGCCAAAGTATTAAAAGGTTGTATCTTTGCCGCCGGGCAAGTCCTACACAACCAGCTCCTGCTTAATCCTCCAGGGCGGGAACGCAGCAAAGGTACGCGGTCGTAGCGGTGTGATGTAGGTAGCTTGCCCTTTTTTTGTGCATTAAAGTCTCCTATAAATTTGTATTTTCGAAGCATTATTATTTAACTCATATGTCTAAAGTAGTATTGATAACTGGTGGGTCTTCTGGAATAGGAAAAGCTATAGGAGAATTTCTAATTAAAAAAGGATTTGATGTTTATGGAACAAGTAGAAATCCTTCAAGTTATAAAGAAAGTAAATTCCCGTTAGTCGCATTAGATGTTACCCATTCTCAATCAATCACTAATTGTATTGACGAAGTTTTATCACATACTTCAAAAATTGATGTTTTAATCAACAATGCTGGTGCAGGTATAACTGGTCCTATAGAAGAAATTCCGGAAGATGAAATAAAGCGAAATTTTGAAACAAATCTTTTTGGGCCAATTAATGTTATAAAAGCTGTACTTCCGAGTATGCGCAAAAATAAATCAGGATTAATTATAAATATTACATCTATAGCAGGTTATATGGGTTTACCATATCGAGGTGTTTACAGTGCAAGTAAAGCTGCTCTAGAAATAATTACCGAGAGTTTCAGAATGGAGTTAAAGCCATTTAATATAGAAATGACAAATGTTGCTCCTGGAGATTTTGCTACGAATATTGCTGCAGGAAGATATCATGCTCCAGTAATTGATAATTCTCCTTATAAAGAACAGTATGAAGCGTCGCTAAAAATGATGGATGAACATGTTGATGGAGGAAATGACCCAAATGAAATGGCTGAAGCGATTCTAAAAATAATTAATACACCAAAACCTAATATTCATTATAAAGTTGGTGTTTTTATGCAAAAATTTTCAATTGTATTGAAAAGAATTCTACCAGATAAGGTATATGAAAAGTTATTAATGAATCACTACAAACTTTAGTTAAGATTGGTATGCTGTTTGATAACAATATATTCAAATTAGCTATCATGAAAATTCACAAAATATTATTACTGCTTTTCATTCCAATTATATTTTTTAGTTGTGAAGACGTATTTGATTGTATAATTCCTAGAGAACCGGAATTAGAAAATAAAACTTTCCCTATTGGCACAACAGAAACCTATTATTATGTTGAAATTAAGGCGGAAATAAACAACGAACCTCGAGACCAAGACTACGACTATTATTTTGATGTTAGCGGATTGCCTTTAGGTATGGATTATTTTGTAAACTTCAGAACTATTAGTATTGAAGGAACGCCAGCAGAAGTTGGGACATTTGATGTTACTATATTTGTTGATGTTGATGGTCCGTTTAGGGATGATGGTGCAGACGATTTATTATGTAACTATTCGACTTCAAAAACCTATACTTTAATTATTGAAGAATAACTATACATTGCTTTTAGTAAGTTGTTAATATATTTTAATTAATTATCCCATATTAAACTACCTATAAGTTGTAAATTCGCGACAACTTTAAACTTCAACAACTCAAATTAATTAAGCATGAAATTTTTTATCGATACTGCAAATCTAGACCAAATTAAAGAAGCTCAAGATATGGGTATACTTGATGGTGTTACTACAAATCCATCGTTAATGGCAAAGGAAGGTATCACTGGTACAAATAATATTTTGAAGCACTATGTAGATATTTGTAATATCGTAGACGGAGATGTTTCAGCTGAGGTAATATCAACAGATTTTGAAGGTATGGTAAGGGAAGGTGAGGCACTTGCTGAATTGCATGATCAGATTGTAATTAAACTTCCTATGATAAAAGATGGGATAAAGGCATGTAAGTATTTTTCAGATAAAGGGATAAAAACAAATGTAACTTTAGTATTCTCACCTGGTCAAGCTCTTTTAGCAGCTAAAGCAGGAGCAACCTATGTGTCACCGTTTATTGGAAGATTAGATGATATTTCTACTGATGGTCTCAATTTAATAGCAGAAATCCGCCATATATATGATAATTATGCTTTTGATACAGAAATACTTGCAGCTTCTGTTAGACATACTATGCATGTTATTGATTGTGCTAAATTAGGCGCAGATGTTATGACCGGACCGTTAAGTTCTATCGTTGGGTTGCTAAAACACCCATTAACAGATATTGGCTTAGAGAAATTTTTAGCAGATTATAAAAAAGGAAATTAGAATTTCTTCTAAAAAACATTTACAAGACACCTTATTTAATAAGGTGTTTTTTTTGTAGTAATTCTTCTAACTTTTCTGAGAAGTCAGATTTGAAAATATTGACATTAGGATGAAGTATAATTCCATTTTCATCAACAATGATTGCTTTGTTCAAGTAGTTTACAGCCAATATTTTTTTTGCCTTATTGGAGTCTTTAAACTTGTATTCACTCGTTGTTGAAAAATCGTAATTACTAATTATTTTCTTCCAATACTTATCGTCGTTATCGTTTACATTAATAGAAACAAAATCCACATAATCAAACGCTTTTTTTAACGAGTTCACTTTGTAATGACTGTTTCTGTATTGAGCTTTGGAGTTAGAAGACCAAAAATAGATTATTGTTGGTTTTGTAATAATAGAGTTTAATGAGTATTCTTTGTCATCATAACTTACAATTTCTAGACTTGGTAATGTGTTTCCTTGTCGTAGTAATTTCAAAGATGCCACTAAATCTATCATATCGGATTTATCTTCCTCATTAGTGCTCCTACTTAAATAATAATCTAGTAATTCATTAGCTTCATCTTCCGTGTGATTATGACTAATATAATTCCTCGCTTTATATTTTAGTAGGTTATTCTTTATTGTTTCGTCTGCAATTATACTGTCAATTAGGTCTAATTTAGACTTGTTGTATTCCATTGAATGTCTATCAAATTTACTATGGAAATCATTGTGCTCGTAGAAAGAACTAATTGCTAAATTATCAATATGAGAAAACAAAAATCTGTTGTAAGAAAAGAATCTACTTAAATGATTGGCATTATAATCAATGTTACTTCTATGAGCATAAAATTTTTCCGGTAAATCCTTTACATGGATTAATTTGTTGTTACCAAAATATGCAAAAGGGTAAATCTCCTTGTCAGCATAATTGTTGTAATTTATGTTTGCTTCAAGAATAGATTGAAAAAAGTCAGATTGTTTATTCTGTTCAAGAAATTTATGAAGCTGATTTAAATGACGCTGTCTACGCTCTTCAATAAAAGAGTGAAATACCTCTGGTTCCATTTTAGAATATTCAACTAACTTGCCTGCTTCTCTTTCATTAGAGAGGTAAGTTTTAATTAAATAATTATTCTTTTTGGCTCCCTTTCCTGTAAAAACTAACGACTCGTCAAAGTCATAAGTGTTTAATCTAAACATTACACTATCATTAGGTTCTAACAAAACAAGTTGATATTCTCCACCATGAGTTATTGAATATAAACCTGTGTGTAGATTCTTAAAGTTGTGTTTGAATCTATTATTGACATCCAATTTAAATGAATCAACAACTTTACCGTAAGTATTATAAAGTATAACATTGTTGTTCTTAGGATTTACAATCTCACCACCTAAAAAGGCTACATCACCTTCGGAAGCACTCTCAGATTTGCACCCGAATGTAATTGCTAATAGTCCTACAAAAAGACCGAAAAATCGTATTAAAATAAGTGTTTTAGTCATTATTAGTCAAGCAAAAATATGTGTTGAAGCATTCATCTGTTGTTAATAGCTCGTTAAATCTTGTTATAGTTTGTGAATATTTCGTCTAGTAGCTTTTATTTTCTACTTTTGTCGCGAATTTAAAAAGCATAAAATGTTATCAGTTTCTAATTTATCAGTTCAGTTTGGTAAGCGCGTATTATTTGATGAGGTAAATACAACATTTAATAGTGGTAATTGTTACGGAATTATTGGCGCTAATGGTGCTGGGAAGTCTACTTTTTTAAAAATTTTGTCAGGTAATATGGATCCTACATCAGGTCATGTTCATATGGAACCTGGTAAGCGTATGTCTGTACTTGAGCAAAATCATAATAAGCATGATGAGGATACAGTTTTAGAAACAGTTTTAAAAGGAAATAAACCCCTTTATGAATTAAAGACACAAATTGATGCTTTATATGCTGACTACACTGATGAGAATGCGGAAAAGATTGGTGAGTTACAAGTACAATTTGAAGAAATGAATGGGTGGAATGCAGATAGTGATGGAGCTGCATTATTATCTAATTTGGGTATCAAGGAAGAATTACATTATATTTTAATGGGTGATTTAGACGGTAAGCAAAAAGTACGTGTACTTTTAGCCCAAGCACTTTTTGGCAATCCTGATGTACTAATAATGGATGAGCCGACAAATGACCTGGATTATGAGACTATTACTTGGTTAGAGAACTTTTTAGCCAATTATGATAATTGTGTGATTGTTGTATCTCACGACAGGCACTTTTTAGATGCAGTATGTACGCATATTTCAGATATAGATTTTGGAAAGATTAATCATTATTCTGGTAACTACACATTTTGGTATCAATCGTCTCAGTTAGCAGCTAAACAGCGTGCCCAGCAGAATAAGAAGGCAGAAGAAAAGAAAAAAGAGCTTGAAGAATTTATTCGTCGTTTCTCTGCAAATGTAGCAAAGTCTAAACAGGCTACAAGTAGAAAAAAAATGATTGATAAGTTGAATATTTCAGACATCAAACCATCGAGCCGGCGTTATCCTGCCATTATTTTTGAGCGTGAGCGCGAAGCTGGTGATCAAATTTTAAATATCGAAGGATTATCGGCAAGTATTGATGGTGAGCTTTTATTTAAGGGTGTTGATATTAATTTAGCAAAAGGTGACAAAGTAGTTGTATATTCAAAGGATTCTAGAGCTACCACGGCATTTTACCAAATTATAAATGGTAAAGAAAAAGCCGATTGCGGCAAATTTGCTTGGGGAGTCACTACTGCACAATCATATTTGCCATTAGACAATAGTGAATACTTTACTAATAAGTTGACCTTGGTAGATTGGTTACGCCAATGGGCGACCACAGAAGAGGAACGAGAGGAAGTTTATATAAGAGGTTTCTTAGGTAAAATGATATTTAGTGGTGAAGAAGCATTGAAAACAGCAGATGTATTATCCGGTGGTGAAAAGGTGCGTTGTATGCTCAGTAGAATGATGATGATTCGTGCAAATGTATTGATGTTAGATGAACCTACCAACCACTTAGATTTAGAGAGTATTACAGCATTCAACAATTCATTGAAGAATTTTAAAGGCACAGTTTTATTGACCACACATGATCATGAGTTTGCTCAAACCGTTGGTAATAGGATAATTGAGCTTACGCCAAATGGAGTCATTGATAGACACATGACGTTTGACGAATATATGAGTGATAAAAAAATTAAAGAGCAACGTGATAAAATGTACGCTCAAACTGTCTAGAAAAAAGATTTTAAAAAATTAAGCCGAAGTTTCCATTTCAGCCTTTACTTTCTCTATAATAGAATTGGCTTTTTCTAATTCGTCATTGTGGACAAATACCTCCTGAAAACCTTGATTTAATGAAGCATATCCAGCTAGACGCTGAGATTCTCCTTCATCCTTAATGATAGGTATTATCTCTTCCTTTTCTAATGCGTCTTTAACTCTAGTTACTAAAATAAAATTACCGTTATATATTTTGGTGTATTCTGATGCGCTCATAATAAGTGGTATTAGTATTATACCTATAAGTTACGAAATTTTCTAGAATGTTACATGATAATTATCAGGCATTAAAATATTTGCTATTCCAAATAGCTGTATTAAAGTTCTTACCTGCAGCAAAACCATAATATATAACAACTGCGGCGATAGACTTAAAAATAAAAAAGAATATCATACCGGCTTGAGTAGAGTTTGGCTTGTTGGAAAAAACACCTTCAGGGAATAATCCTGTTGCAATTAAACTTACAAGTAAAGTTGCTATAATTAAATTCCCAAAACTCTTGTAAGGCCACATCAATATTTTCCTAAACGGATTTAAATCATTTCCCCATTTATGGATAAGGTAGTAATAGCCATTACCAATAGGGGCAAAGAGTAATGGGTCATCAGCGTTTTCTAATTTAAAAAGTTTAGAGGGTGCAATTATTTTGAATCCATTTAATTTGGTATTATGTTTCTTCTCTAGTGATTTTATTTTCAAAATCGCCTCGTAAGGCAATTCACCTTTAAAGTATTTAGAATCAAGAAAGCGTAATCTGTAGTTAATGCAAATCTCTTTAATCTGTTCTAACTGATAAATACGTTCTGTTTCGAGAAGATCAAAAACAAAATCATTGTGATTAGCATCATTACTTTTAGAAAGTGTTTCTGAAACCAGATCATCTTTATGGTTATCAACAGCTAGTAGTTTATGAACAGCTTGCAGAATATCCTGTTCGTTTGTTTGTTTGTTTTTTAAATATTGCAGTCTCTCCTCAATATTTGTCTTTTTAATTAACATAAGCGCAATTTTTTTATAAAAATAACATGCAAAGCGACAAAGCGCAAGTCTTTAACAATAGTGTTTAAGATTTTGATTGTAAACGTAGTGGAATAAGGTTAATGCTTAAACAAAACAAAGCAAATTGCTATTGTTTAAAACAATTCTAAATAATAAAACGATAGATAAGGGCTATTGTAAAATAAGAATTAAAAATCTTCAAAATTAAATACGCGGTTTTGATTGGTTATATTTACCTTGAACTAAATGCATTTAAATAAAAAAAAGTAAAACAATGAATCACGCACAAGGAGATCCAAGTAATTGCCCTTTTTTAGCTGGAAATCAACAAGAAGCCGCAGGTAGTGGAACCAAGAATAGAGATTGGTGGCCTAACGAACTTAAATTAAATATTTTGAGACAACATGCGGAAAGAAATAATCCTTATGGACAGGATTTTAATTATGCTGAAGCATTCCAAAGTATTGATTATGATGAATTAAAGAAGGACCTTGCCATTCTAATGACGGATTCTCAAGATTGGTGGCCTGCTGATTATGGTCATTACGGTGGATTAATGATTCGCATGGCATGGCACAGTGCAGGAACATATAGAGTAGGAGATGGCCGCGGAGGCGCAGGAACAGGAAATCAGAGATTTGCGCCAATCAATAGTTGGCCAGATAACGGTAACCTAGATAAGGCACGATTATTACTATGGCCTGTAAAACAAAAGTATGGTAGCAAACTGTCATGGGCCGATCTTATGATTTTAGCAGGTAATGTGGCTTTAGAATCTATGGGATTCCCAACTTTTGGTTTTTCAGGTGGTCGTGAAGATATATATGAACCAGAACAAGATGTATATTGGGGTAGTGAAACAGAATGGGGTGAAAATGCAACACGTTATGATGGTGAAAAGGATCCTACAAAAAGAGATTTAGAAGATCCATTAGCAGCTGTAATGATGGGATGGATATATGTAAATCCGGAAGGACCAGACGGAAATCCAGACCCATTGGCTTCTGCCCATGATATAAGAGTTACATTTGGTCGTATGGCAATGAATGATGAGGAAACTGTAGCACTAGTTGCAGGTGGTCACACCTTTGGTAAGGCGCACGGAGCTGCTGATCCTGGCCAATATGTTGGTGTAGAACCACATGGTGCAACTATAGCAGAAATGAGTACAGGTTGGAAAAATACTTACAAAAGCGGTGTTTTAGAAGATGCAATAACATCTGGAATAGAAGGTGCATGGACACCAAATCCAACAACTTGGGATGCTGATTATTTCGATGTGTTATTAAACTATGATTGGGAACTTACAAAAAGTCCAGCAGGTGCACATCAGTGGACACCCACTGCAGAATCTCAAGCACGTATGGCACCAAAAGCTGGTGGAGAAGGTCAACAAGCATTGATGATGACTACGGCCGATATAGCATTAAAAACGGATGCTACTTATCTTAAGATTTCAAAACGGTTCCATAAAGACCATAAAGCCTTTGAAGATGCTTTTGCAAGAGCTTGGTTTAAATTAACTCACCGTGACATGGGACCTAAGGCTAGATACGTTGGCCCAGAGGTGCCAGCTGAAGAATTAATTTGGCAAGACCCAATCCCACAAGTAAATTATAACTTAAATGATGTAAATATCACTTCATTAAAGAAAATGATTTTAGCATCAGGTTTAACTGTCTCTGAAATGGTTAAAACAGCATGGGCATCTGCTTCAACATATAGGGATTCAGATAAGCGTGGTGGTGCTAATGGTGCACGTATTGCCTTAGAACCTCAAAGAAGCTGGAAGGTCAATAACCCTCCTGAATTGAGCAAAGTATTAAATGTGTATCGTGGTATTCAAGCCGAATTCAATGGTGATGTGTCACTTGCAGATTTAATTGTGTTAGCTGGTAATGCAGGAATCGAGGAAGCAGCAAGAAATGCTGGTCATGATATCACAGTTCCATTCACGCCAGGACGAGGAGATGCCTCTCAGGAGATGACAGATATTGAACAGTTTAATTATCTTAAACCAGTAGGTGACGGTTTTAGAAATTATCAAAACTCAAATGCAGATGTTAAAGCTGAGGACTTATTGGTAGACAAAGCCAACCTTTTAACCTTGACAATTCCAGAAATGACTGTATTAGTGGGTGGAATGCGTGTTTTGGGAACTAATTTCGACAATTCTGAGTTTGGTGTATTTACAGATAATGTTGGTAGTCTTTCTAACGATTTCTTTAAGAACATTCTGGATATGACAAACACGTGGAGTGAGACATCTGAAGATGAAACATATTTCGAAGGTCGTGATAGACGTACTGGAGCTGTTAAGTTTAAGGGTACAAGAGCAGATTTAATTTTTGGTTCTAATACAGAACTTAGAGCAATTTGTGAAGTTTATGCATCGAGCGATGCAGAAACTAAGTTTGTTCAGGATTTTGTTGGCGCGTGGACAAAAGTGATGAATTTAGATCGTTTCGATATATAATGTTATTGATTAGTAGTAAATTAAAATCAAAGGAATGCGCATTGGTTGTGTATTCCTTTTTTAATCATTACTAACTATGAATGCTCATGAATTGTTTTTTCAAACTATACAAACGGGTAATGTTGAATATTTAAGAGCACAACTACTCAATAATCCACATTTAGTTAATAGTGAGGATGCTCGAGGTTTTACACCTCTAATTTTTGCAACTTATTTTGATAAGAAAGACATCGCAAAAGTTTTACTAGAGCATAAGGCTAATGTCGATGGTAGAGATGCGACAGGTAATACGGCATTAATAGGTGTGAGTTTTAAGGGAAATCTAAAACTAATTGAGCTTTTGCTAGATAATGGTGCCAATATAGATGCACAAAACAACAAAGGTACTACTGCTCTAAGTTTTGCGACGCAATATAACCAAGTTGAGGTTGTTAAATTATTGATTGCTCGTGATGCAGATATCACCATAATAGACCAAGATAATAAGATTGCATTAGACCATGCAAAAGAGAAAGAACTCAATGAAATTATTTCTTTACTCGAAAATTAAGTCGTTTGCCTTAGTTGCTTTATTTTAATTTGAAAAGCAGCGAACAATAGAGTCATAATTGGACTTATGATACTAAAAAACGCATAGGGTATGTATGCTGTGGCACCAGCATATCCAAACAATACTTTAGAATGGTATGCACCACAAGTATTCCATGGTATTAGAACTGATGTTACTGTACCAGCATCTTCTAGTGTTCTGCTTAAATTTTCAGGAGCTAATCCTCTATCTTTATAGGCTTTCTTAAACATCTTGCCTGGGACAACAAGAGCTAAGTATTGATCTGAAGCCGTTAAATTTAATGCTAAACAACTCGCTACTGTGCTTGCAAATAATCCAAATACTGAGGTCGCCATTTTCAATAGGGCATCAGTAATTTTTGAAAGCGCTCCAATAGCATCCATTACACCTCCAAATACCATTGCACATACAATCAACCAAATTGTACCTAACATACCCTTCATTCCACCTGAGGTAAAAAGATCATTTAACTCTGCACTTGATGTTGTTACTGCTGTATCAACGGTGAGGGCATTCATTACTCCTTTGTAAGCTGATTGGAAGCTTAAGGATTCAGCCCCAGCTATAGTTATAATTATCTCTGGCTGGGCAATAATTGCAGTTATACCACCTAAAAGTGCTCCAATTAGTAATGCAATAAGTGGAGGTGTCTTTTTGATAATCATTAATATAACAATCACTGGCACAATGAACAACCATGGACTTATGTTAAAGGCGCCAACGATTGCAGTTAATTTATCGGCAATTTGCGGTGTACCTGAAGTATCTAGATTTAAACCGATAATAACGAATATGACCAAAGTAAGCACAATTGTAGGAATCGTTGTGTAAGCCATATATTTTATATGACTAAATAATTCACCACCAGCCATTGCAGGAGCTAAATTAGTCGTGTCACTTAAAGGTGACATTTTATCGCCAAAATAAGCCCCAGATAATACTGCACCTGCTGTCATTCCCATAGATATACCTAATGTTTCTCCAATACCCACTAATGCAATACCTACAGTTGCGGATGTGGTCCAGCTACTACCGGTTGCTATTGATATAATAGCGCAAATCACAACACATGCTGCTAAAAATATTGTGGGATTTAGAATCTGCAGGCCATAATAAATCATTGTCGGTATAATGCCGCTTACTAGCCAAGTACCTGCTAATGCACCCACCATTAATAAAATTAAAAGTGCACCAGTTGTAGATTTTACATTTTCCGCAACCTCTTCTAGCATACGTTTATACTTTACTTTATTTAAAAAACCAACAATTGCGGCTACTGCAGCACCCATTAAAAGAATAAACTGATTACTACCGCTAAGAGCATCATCACCATAAACATAGATATTATAGGCCAACATACCAATCAGTGCAATTACAGGAACTAGTGCTTCCCATATGCTTAATCTGGTATTTTGAATCACTCTCTGATCTTTAATATTTAATTCGGAAATATTTTTATCTTCTTGCATTTATTAATTCTTTATCAGCGTAATGTTACGATAATCTCCATGTTATAGCAAATAATCGATATTTAATTTAGAAAATCTAAAGATTTTATGCAATACATATAAAAATTCCCACAATAGGTAACTAACTAGGTATTTGTAAAGTAATTAAAATCCTGAATTATGGGACATTTAAATTGTTTATTAGTCCGTTTTAGAATAAAGATAATACTCGTTGCCTGCATTTAATATGAAATGTCAAACTTGTTAAACATTATGAATCTTTGTTCGCTGAATAATAATTTCATTCACTAGGATTATAAATGTCCTTAAACCAAAAGAGCAGATTATTAGATTAATTTGCTCTTTTTTGTTTAGACTATTTCTTCTTTTAGAATTTTCAATCTTACCATACACTCTTTCATTTTATTAAAGGTACGTTGAATATCTGCATCCAATCCTATAGAAAAGCGTATCAGTCCGTCACTTAAGCCCATTTCTTCCTGCTCATCTTCAGGAATTTCAGACGATGTAGATGTGCCAGGAGCACTAAAAAGTGTTTTGTAAAAACCTAAGCTAACAGCTAAATAACCTAAATTCTCTTTTTGCATCATTTCCATTAATGCGTTAGCTTTATCTAAAGAGCCAACATCTATTGTAAGCATTCCTCCAAATCCGTATGATTCATTCATCATTGATTTGAATAAATTATGAGAAGGATGAGATTTTAGACCTGGATATACTGTTTTAAGGCTAATTTTTTCGAATTCATTCGCAAGGAACATCGCATTTTTACTATGCTGATGCATTCTTATATGCAAGGTTCTTAAGTTCTTCAGTACTGATGCAGATCTTAAACTGTCCATTGTAGAACCTAATAGCATTGCAGCACCATCATTTACATTTCTTAGTTGGTCAATAAGTTCTTGTGAGCCACATACAACGCCACCAACAGTATCCGATGATCCATTAATAAATTTTGTTAGACTATGAATTATAATATCTGCACCTAATTTTGCTGGAGAAATAGAAAGCGGAGAGAAAGTGTTGTCTACAACAAGTTTAAGATTGTGCTTTTTTGCAATTTTTGCCAAACCGGAAATATCGGCAACTTCTAAGAGTGGATTACTGACAGATTCACAGTATAAGATTTTTGTTTTATTTGTAATAGATGCTTCAACAACATCCAGCTTCGTGATGTCAATAAATGTTGTATTTATACCTAAGCGAGGAGCGAAGTTCTTCAAAAAAGCATAAGTACCACCATATATAGTTCGGCTACTTACAATGTGATCTCCAGACCCGCAAAGTTGAAATAATACAGGAGTTATTGCACCCATCCCGGAGGCAGTTACGGTTGCTGTTTCCGTGCCTTCCATTGCCGCTAACGCTTCACCTAAATACAGGTTTGAAGGAGAGGAGTGTCTTGAGTATAAGTAACAACCATCAGCGTTACCTTCAAATGTGTCAAACATTGTTTTGGCTGATAAAAAAGTATAGGTAGATGAATCTGAAATTGAAGGGTTAACACCACCAAATTCACCAAAATATTGAAGATCTTGAATATTGTTTGCAGGTTTGAAATGCATAATAAAATAATTTTATTATTACAAAATTCTATAAATAAAGATATAAAAACAATAATTATACATATATATAGATAATTATTATAAAAAATTACATTTATATAATAAATATTTCATTATTTTTATGACTAATATTAGTTTTACTGAAAATTTATCCTTTTATAATGTTTGACGAAATAGATAGAAAGCTTTTAGCATTACTTCAAAATGATAGCAAACAGACCAACAAGGCGCTTTCAATAAAATTAGGGTTATCCGTAACGGCTGTTTACGAACGTGTCAAAAAACTTGAGTCAAGTGGTGTTATTAGCAATTATGTAGCTTTAGTTAATAAAAAGAAAGTCAATAAGGGGTTTATGGCCTTTTGCCATGTAAAACTTGTACAGCATTCGCAAGACTTTGTTGTAAAGTTTGAAAGAGAGGTTGCGAAATTAGAGGAAGTGTTAGAATGTTACCACATAAGTGGAGATTATGATTACCTCTTAAAGGTTTTAGTGCAGGATATGGAGGCATTTAGAGAATTCATGGTCAAGAAGTTAACAAGAATTGACCATATTGGAAGTACTCATAGCATGTTTATGATAAGTGAAGTAAAACATACTACTACCATAACACTTTAGTTATGAATTCAAAAACATAAAGGCTGATTGAATAACTCTCATATAAATAAAATTAACAACAAGGTATCAAAAACAACTATATCATTTCTTTAATTAATTGTAGAGGTATTACAATTACCATTAACTACAAACTACATTTTTTTAAAATCCTCAAAAGGATGGGCGTAATTGCAGTTGTTCTTTTTTTTGTTTTTTCTGGATATAATTTAGATCAAGTTAATCAATGATAATGGAGAAAAGAACCCTTATTAATTGTTCAAATTTACTTTTGTCTAATTTATTTTTGAAAGATTCTATCGTCCTTTTTCTAACCTTTGTTCGAGGATTGTTATTTGCAAATACTTATTATAAGACTATATTAATCCACATATCTATAAAGCAAGTGATATATTGTGGTTTTTTATTTACAGAAGGTATGGAAACAATGCTTGAGTTTCCTATTTTAATTTAGTTAAATTTACCGTAAATAATTATTAATTATGGATTTCAATAATGTAAAGGGCTTTTATCAGACCATATTTAAGTCGTACGATAAACCATCCCTTGAAACTCATATAAAGAAAATCATAGAATTAGATAAGTATTTACCATACAGTTCTACTTTTTTCTGTGTTACAAATACGCAAACATTGAGTTTTGAGTATATAAGTAAAAATTATAATTCGTGTCTAGGTCTTAAACCTGAGGAACTGCTCGAGAAAGGTATGCGCTATTTTTGGAGTAGAATTCACCCTGAGGACCTTGAAAATTGGTTGAAAGCTTTAAACCAATTAATGGAATTCACTCTAGGGAATATTAAAATAAAGGACAGACAAAATGCTAATTATACCTGGAATTACAGATTTAAAAATGCAGACGGTATTTATGTAAATATAGTACAAAACACAACACCATTAGCTTTTGATAGCCAAGAAAAACCAATTATTGGATTGGCTCATTATACGGTTTTAGATCCAGGTATTAAATTAGAAATTTCTGCATCAGCTAAATTGTTAAATGATAAGCAGGAGTATGAAACAATCTATTTTAATACGTATTCTCAAAAATTATTAAATGGAGGAATTAGTAATAGAGAGAGAGATGTAATAAGACTGTTAATTCAAAATTATAGCAGTAAAGAGATTTCAGCAAAATTAAATATTAGCCCGCATACAGTTGATACGCACAGACGGAATATTCTTAAAAAACTAAATATATCATCCACAGGAGAATTAATAGGAATGTTAAAAACAAATCAAAATATTATTTAGTATTAAAAATACTCAATTTGAGTATTGTAAGATTGTATTCTTTGTAAGATATTTACATGGCTATTAATTAATTCTTAGGGGAATTTTAAAAGGTGTCATTGAATTTATTCATTTGGCACTTTTTTAATGGATTTACTTTAACCATTGTATCTTAAAAATAGCAATACTTCTTGCCTTAAATTTTAATCTAAATTGTACTTTTGTAATTCTTTTACAAATAGATAATAATTTTTTTATGAAATCATACGATGTTGCAGTTATAGGTTCAGGTCCAGGAGGATATGTTGCCGCAATCCGTTGTGCGCAATTAGGAATGAAAACTGCTCTTATTGAAAAATATTCAACTTTAGGTGGTACATGTTTAAACGTTGGTTGTATCCCAAGTAAGGCTTTATTAAGTTCTTCCCATCATTATGAAGAGGCAACAAAACATTTTGAAGAGCATGGTATTGAAATTCCAAGCGATGTGAAGGTTAATCTTGAGAAGATGATCGCTCGTAAACAAGCTGTTGTTGATCAGACAACTGGAGGGATAGATTTTTTAATGAAAAAGAATAATATAGATGTATTTGAGGGTCTTGGTTCATTTATAGATACAACTCATATTAAGATAGATGGTAAAGATACTGGTGAGATTGAGGCTAAAAAAATAATTATTGCAACTGGCAGTAAGCCAAGTAATTTGCCATTTATAGAATTAGATAAGGAAAGAATAATCACCTCTACAGAAGCGCTTAAACTTAAAGAGATACCTAAACATATGATTATTATAGGAGGTGGTGTTATTGGTTTAGAATTAGGACAAGTCTATTATAGACTTGGTGCAGAAGTAACCGTAATTGAATATATGGACAGAATTTTACCAACGATGGATGCAGGTTTATCCAAAGAACTAAATAAGGTCTTTAAAAAGGCTAAATGCAAAATGATGATGTCTCATAAGGTACAGTCTGTAGAGAGAAAAGGAGATGATGTAGTTGTAAAGGCAGAAAATAAAAAAGGTGAAGTTGTAGAGTTTACGGGTGATTATTGCTTAGTATCTGTAGGTCGTAGACCATATACTGATGGATTAAATGCTGAATTCGCAGGTGTTAAGATTAATGAGCGTGGACAAATAGAGGTTAATGAATATTTACAGACTTCTGCATCTAATATTTATGCTATCGGTGATGTAGTTAGAGGTGCTATGTTAGCCCATAAGGCAGAAGAAGAAGGAGTGTTTGTTGCCGAAACAATAGCTGGTCAAAAACCGCACATAGATTATAATCTAATTCCAGGCGTGGTTTACACATGGCCAGAAGTAGCAGCGGTGGGCAAGACAGAAGAGGAATTGAAAGCTGAAAGCATTGAATACAAAGTTGGTCAGTTTCCATTTAGAGCTTTAGGAAGGGCTAGAGCTAGTGGAGATATTGATGGATTCGTCAAAATACTTGCAGATAAGTCTACAGACGAAGTATTAGGTGTACATATGATTGGTGCTCGATGTGCAGATTTAATCGCTGAGGCTGTAACGGCAATGGAGTTTAGGGCTTCAGCAGAAGATATATCTAGATATTCGCATGCTCATCCTACTTTTGCAGAAGCAATAAAGGAGGCTGCTTTGGCGGCTACGGATAATAGAGCATTGCATGTTTAAAGTTAATAACAATTTTAACATATGTTAATTTAATCTAAGAAGGAAAAGTATCTTATCATATAAATTGACTATTGAACAATGGAAGAACTAACTCTAACCACACCTGCATTATTATTTTCTGCAATTTCGTTAATTATGTTAGCTTACACTAACAGATTTTTAGCTTATGCCGCAGTAATAAGAGACTTAAGTGAAAGGTATAGAGAAAAGGCGGAAGATTCTTTAATTAGACAAATAAAAAATTTAAAGTTGCGACTTCAATTAACACGTTGGATGCAAATTTTTGGGATTGCAAGTTTACTTCTTTGTGTATTAACTATGTTTTTAATTTATATCGATTTGCACATTGTTGCTGTTTGGATATTTGGTGTAGCTTTAATGTTGTTAATCTTGTCTTTAGCTTTTCTGATATGGGAAATACAGATATCATCAAGAGCTTTAAATCACCACTTAGGAAATATTGAAGAGCGATTAAAAAACTAAATTTTTATTTTCTACGCTTTTTCTTTTTGTTGTAGTTTTTATCGCCTCTAGTTTTCGGTTTTTTATATTTCTTGGTCATTTCACGTCGGTACGAACCTCCAAGATTAACCTTTTTGTTCTTTTCCTTTTTCTCATGGAATGCTGGGCCAGGAGCATCTTCATCACGTCGCTTAATAGGGTTGTAATGTTCTTTAATTTGCGGACGTTCTTCCTCGATTAAATCAGTAGAAATTTCAATGGTTTCGGGGAGATTTTCTAATTCTATATCCATCTTCATAAGAGATTGAATAGCTTCACGATGCAAAATCTCTTTTTCAGTTGTCAATAAAATAGAAATACCTTGTTTCTCAGCTCTACCAGTTCTACCAATTCTATGCATGTAGTTCTCTGGGTATTCTGGTGTGTCAAAATTTATGACATGTGTTATATTATCAATGTCTAAACCTCTTGCCATTACATCTGTAGCAATTAGTATGCGATGTTCTCCTTCGCTAAATTGCTCAATACTGCGTAATCTGTAGTTTTGTGTTTTATTAGAGTGGATAACGCAACATTGAGAGGGAAATAAATTTTCTAAGGCATCAAATAAACGATCTGCCATACGTTTAAAAGCCACAAAGATTAAAACCCTAGAGTATGTTTGGTCATCGTTCAATAAATTCTCCAGTAGATTGACTTTAGTATAATAATTAGGTATGTTATAGCTTAGTTGCTTTATGTTGTCTAAAGGTGTACCAGAAACTGCAATTTGTACTTTTTGAGGATTAATAAAAAAGTTTTTAATCAAATCATCTACATCCTTAGTCATTGTAGCAGAAAACATAATGTTTTGTCTGCGTTCAGGAAGAATATCAAAAATATTCATCAATTGATGTCTAAAGCCAAGGTCTAGCATTACATCAACTTCATCAATTACCAGTTTCTGAATAGATTTTAATTGCAATACTCTGCTGACAGCTAAATCGTAAAGTCTTCCAGGTGTAGCGACAATAATATCTAATCCTTCTGCTACAGCTTGTTTCTGGGTGTTGATATTTGTGCCACCATAAACACCTAATACACGGTTATTTATGTATTTGGAGAGTTTTTCAATTTCATTTACCACCTGAACAACCAGCTCTCGAGTTGGTACTAAAACCAATACCCTTGGATTATCTTGCTTAGAAAATTTAAGATTTCTCAATATTGGTAACATATAGGCAAAAGTTTTACCTGTACCTGTTTGTGCAATACCAACAACATCCTTACCAGATGCTACAACACTGAAAGCTTCAGATTGAATTGGAGTAGGATGCTCAAATCTTAAATCATCTAAAGCATTGTATAATGGCGTATTAAGATTTAAATCTCTAAATGTCACACTTACTATTTTGGCACAAAGCTACTATTAAAATATTTGTTAGTTTAAAGTATAAGTTGCTATTTCTTTAAAAACTGAAGAATTTAAAAAGTATTCTCATTATTTTTACAGTCATTAAATTCTACTATTGCGAACTAAGGTTTTTCATCACGTATCAAATCCTCAACAATTTAAACAAAAACTGCTTTTTTGGAGCCAGCGCTACGACGAAATAGTTTGGTTAAATTCTAATAATTACGCAGGTAATTACGACGACTATGATGCGGTTTTAGCTGTTGATGCATTTACAAGTATTAAAACAGATTTTATAAATGCTTTTGGCGATCTAAAAGACTATCAGGCCTCAACAAACGATTGGATATTTGGTTATTTAACTTATGATTTGAAAAATTCTATCGAAAATCTTAAATCTAATAATTTTGATGGATTAGGATTTTCTGACTTGTATTTTTTTCAACCAAAGAAATTGTTTTTGCTTAAAGGTGAAGAGGTGGAAATTCAGTATTTGAAAATGGTTGATGATGAGCTGAAGGAGGATTTAATAAATATTGATGAAATAGAATTCAATGGGCAAACTCATTCGGAAGAACCTGTTAAAATAAAACTGAGGATACATAAGGATGAATACTTTGACAAGGTAGGTGAGATGCTGGGTCACATTCAACGAGGCGATATTTATGAAGCAAATTTTTGCCAAGAATTTTATTCTGAGAACTGCAGAATTAACCCTTTAGAAACCTTCAATAAATTAAATAACATTTCAAAGCCACCTTTTGCGACTTTTCTAAAGATTGAAGACAAATATTTAATGTCTGCTACGCCAGAGCGCTATATTAAAAAGGATGGTTGTAAAGTGATATCCCAACCAATTAAAGGTACAGAGAAACGTTCTGATAACAAAAAAGAAGATCAGCAGTTAGCTCTAGAACTCAGCAATGATGAAAAGGAGCGAAGTGAAAATATAATGATCGTTGATTTGGTTCGAAATGATTTGTCTCATACAGCAAAACGAGGAACTGTTAAGGTAGAAGAGCTATGCAAAGTGTACACTTTTATGCAGGTTCATCAAATGATCTCCACTATTACTTCTGAAGTAGATGAAGATATTTCACCTATTGAAATATTAAAAACAACCTTCCCTATGGGAAGCATGACAGGTGCTCCCAAAATTTCCGCAATGAAAATTATTGAAGAATTAGAGGAAACAAAACGAGGTTTGTACTCTGGTTCTGTTGGTTATTTTAAACCAAATGGAGATTTTGACTTTAATGTAATTATAAGAAGCATATTGTATAATGCTACAAAACAATACATATCATATTCTGTTGGTAGTGCAATTACGGCAAAGAGCAATCCGCTAAAAGAGTATGAAGAATGCTTGGTAAAAGCAAAAGCAATGAGGCAAGTATTAGAAAGTTGACATAAAGCTATTCTAAGTGACTTCTAAAGCTCTTTTTAACCTTATCGAATATTGATTCTACACGAACTGCGGTTATTTGTTTAATTTTCGCAATATCACTAAAATCTAAATTGCCGAAAATATATAAATCCACAATATTAGAAATATTGATTGGTAACCAACAGTAGAATCTACCAAATACTTTAGGTGATTCGCTAGGTGAGAGATTTTCTAGTTCAAATGCGCTAAGTATAGAGGTTTCTTTATCTTCGTATAGGTATAGGTGATTATTGTGGTCTTGATTATAAGAAATATCACTGAGTTCTGTATTCAAAATTAAATCGGAATCAGCATCAACTGTAAAATCCTCATCTAATCTTGAAAGTTCATCATCAAGTATTGCGTTAGTGCTGATGGTTTTTTTATGATATGCTTCTTTTTTAAACAACTCATTCATATAATTGTCCACTAATTTGAAGAGTTCGAGCTTTACAGCCATCGGTTCAGCTTCAATGTTAAATCCATTAGTATAAAGCTCTATAATAGATTCATCTATAATACCATTAGATGAATACATATTTTTTGGTAAAATACCTGTAGTTTCAGCAATATAGATTCTGTGCTTAACATAAGGATGTAAATGCGGCACTGCAGACAAGACCTTTTTATCAAAAGCAGTCTGAGCAGATTTTGATGATAATTTTTTAAATGTACTCATGACCTTGATTTTTAATGTTTATTAAAGCTATTACTAATCAATTTTAAATACTATGACAATTGTCATTTTACAGTAGATTAAAATTGTTAGACCTCCTCAATATTGTATATTTACAACATGCAATTGGCCTTCAATGAATACACGAAAAAGCACTTAGATTTTCTGTTAAAATCTAGGGTTATTGTTGCGGTTTCTGGAGGAGTTGATAGTGTGGTATTGGCACATCTTTGTCATCAATTAAATCTTGATATTGCCCTAGCACATTGCAATTTTAACCTAAGGGGTAAAGAAAGTGATGCTGATGAAGATTTCGTAATTGAACTAGCAGACCAATTGAATGTTGAAGTGTTTGTTCAAAATTTTGATACAAATGCCTACGCAGAAAAAAATAAAACCTCCATTCAAATGGCAGCAAGAGAATTGCGTTACGATTGGTTTTATGATTTGGCAGAGCAATTGAAATTCGATTATATTTTCACCGCACATCACGCTGATGATAACCTAGAGACTTTTCTAATAAATTTTACCAGAGGTACAGGTTTAAAAGGACTAAAGGGTATTCCTGTTGTTAACGGTAATGTTGTAAGACCATTTCTAAGTTTTTCAAGAGATTCAATTGAAGCTTTTGCAAGAGAAAACAAAATCAAATGGAGAGAAGATAGTAGTAATTCATCAAGAAAGTACTTAAGGAATAAATTAAGGCATGAAGTGGTTCCTGTTTTAAAGGAAATTAACCCGCAGTTATTAGAAAGTTTTCAAGTTACTCTAGAGAATCTCAATGATACTGCAGATATTGTGGAAGAAAGTTTAAACGCTGTAGCTAAAAGAGCTATTATAGATATAAATGAAGATTACATAGCCTATAAAATTTCTGAGTTTAAGAAAGTAAATAATTCAAAGGCCTATTTATTTGAAATGTTCAAGGATTATGGCTTTACAGAATGGAATGATGTTGTTGGCCTACTAGATGCTGAAACAGGAAAGTACGTATCTTCAAATACCCATAGGTTAACAAAACACAGAGAATTTCTAATTCTTACAGGTGCAGACCAAGCCAATAACGATACAAAACTCTTGAGTGTTTCTGAAGTTGATACATCAAGAGAAACTCCAATAGGTTTATTGTCATTTGAAGATATCCAATCCTCTCAAGATAATACTCAATCAATAATCTGTATTGATAAGTCTAAATTGAGTTTTCCCTTAATTATTAGACCTTGGCGAAAAGGTGATGTTTTTTATCCATTAGGAATGAAGGGAAAGAAAAAGGTGAGTAAATATTTAAAGGATGAAAAATTAACACCATTGCAAAAACAGAATACTTGGGTGATAGAAACTGAAGATAAAATTGTTTGGTTAATTGGGATGAGGGCAGATGATAGATTCAAAATCACTGATACATCATCTGATTTTTTTAAAATTGAATTACATTGATTCTAAGAGGTAATATAGTAGATATTTTGAATAGACGAATTTTCAAGGGTGAGATTACTATTGAAAATGGTAAAATATCTAGTGTTGTAGAAAATGATTGCTCAGAAGAACATTTTATTTTACCGGGCTTTATCGATGCACATATTCATATAGAGAGTTCTATGCTTATGCCATCTGAGTTTGCCAAGGTGGCCGTTAAACATGGTACCGTTGCTACAGTTTCTGACCCTCACGAAATTGCAAACGTGTTAGGTGTTAAAGGCGTGGAGTTTATGATTGAAAATGGCAAGCAAACACCCTTTAAGTTCAATTTTGGAGCACCGTCTTGTGTGCCTGCAACAAGCTTTGAATCTGCAGGTGCAATAATTGATTCTAATGGAATAAAGCAATTATTGGCTAACCCAGATATCAAATATCTGGCAGAAATGATGAATTATCCAGGAGTGTTATTTGACGATAAAGAAGTTCTTAATAAAATAGAATGGGCAAAACACTTCAATAAACCAATTGATGGCCATGCACCAGGATTAAGAGGTGAAGATCTAGACAAATATATAAGTGCAGGTATAAATACTGATCACGAATGTTTTACTTACAAAGAAGGCTTAGAGAAACTTCAAAAAGGTATGAAAGTTCTCATTAGGGAGGGAAGTGCGGCTAAAAATTTCAATGCCCTTGTTAATCTTATAGATGATCATTATGAAAATATGATGTTCTGTAGTGATGACAAACATCCTGATGACTTATTGCTAGGTCATATCAACCAACATTGTGCTAGGGCTGTAGCAAATGGTAAGGATGTATTTAAAGTGCTCCAAATGGCATGTATTAATCCAATTAAGCATTATAACCTCAATGTTGGTATGTTGAGAGTTGGAGACTATGCTGATTGTGTCATTTTAAAAGATATGCAGGAGTTTAAAACACTTCAAACCTATATTAATGGTGAGTTAGTGTACGATAATGGTGTCTCGAATATAAAAGATGTACAATTTGAGAATTTGAATAATTTCAATACTAATGAGAAGAATCCATCAGATTTCAGAATGGAATCAAGTACTAAAAAAATAAGGGTTATTGAATGTCTAGATGGTGAATTGATTACAAATGAAGTTATTGAAAGCTCAACAATTATAAATGGCAACTTAGTTTCTAATACCAAAACTGATATTCTAAAAGTTGTTGTAGTAAATCGTTATAAAGATGAAAAACCAGCCATTGGATTTATAAAAAACTTCGGATTAAAAGAAGGAGCTATTGCATCTTCGGTTGGTCATGATTCGCATAATATTATTTGCGTTGGTGTCTCGGACAAATCTATTTGCGAGGCTGTTAATCTCATTATTAAAGAAAAGGGTGGTATATGTGCCATTTCGAATAAGAATAGCAAAGTAATGCCATTACCTGTGGCCGGTATAATTAGCAATAAAGATGCTGGAACTATTGGCAAACAATATCATGAATTAGATTTGATGGCCAAGTCAATGGGAAGTAAATTAAATGCACCATACATGAGCTTGTCCTTTATGGCCCTTTTAGTTATACCATCACTGAAGCTATCCGATAAAGGACTTTTTAATGGCTCTGATTTTAACTTTACATCATTAGAGGTCTCTTAACATTTTCTTGTAATAATTATATATCCTAACAATTATCTTTAGCTATTCAAAAAAACCAACCTTGATATGTTTAAAAGAATACTCCCAATTGCTGTACTGGCATTTACTTTAATTAGTTGTAACAACGTAAAAAAATCAGTTACTGTTGGCAATGTAAAAGTTGATATAGAAACTAGCTACGCCAGAGACAATTACACCAAAAAAGAGGTTACGATAGAAATGCGAGATGGCATTAAACTGCACACTACTATCTATGCACCAAAAGACACATCAAAAACTTATCCTATTTTAATGATGAGGACACCTTACAGCTGCAGACCATACGGTGAAGATGTATACAAGACCAATTTAGGACCTAACAAATATCTAATGGAAGAGGGTAACATCATGGTATATCAAGATGTAAGAGGCCGTTGGAATAGTGAGGGTGTTTACGATAATATGAGAGCATATATTCCAAATAAAACAGGAAATCAAACTGATGAAGCAAGCGATACCTATGATACGATTGAATGGCTAATTAATAATGTCGAAAATAATAATGGTAAAGTCGGTACATATGGAATTTCATATCCCGGATTTTATGCGACATACTCCTTATTAGATGCGCACCCAGCACTTAAAGCGGTTTCACCACAAGCATGTATTGGAGATTTCTTCTTTGATGATTTTTATCACAATGGCGCATATTTGTTGAGCTATTGGAGAGCAACTTCTGTTTTTGGCTATATGAAAGAAGAACCAACAACTGAATCTTGGTATGAGTTTCCAGATATTGGTACAGAAGACCAGTACCAATTTTTCTTAGACAATATGCCTCTGAGTAAATTAGATAAGTATTTTGATGAGGATAATGTATTTATGGAGCAATTAAAGACCCATGTAACTTACGATGAGTTTTGGCAGAGTAGAGGTATTATTCAGCATTTAAAAGACATTAAACCAGCTACAATGATTGTAGGCGGTCAGTTTGATGCCGAAGATTTATACGGACCTTATAATACTTACGCGAGTATTGAAAAAAACAGTGATAACTATAATACTTTGGTTTTCGGACCATGGAGTCATGGCGATTGGGCAAGAACAAAAGAACGTCAGGTCATTGGTAATATTCACTTCGGTGATAATATATCGGATTATTTCCAAAAGAATATCGAAACAAAATTTTTCAACCATTTCTTAAAAGGTGATGCTAATGGTCAAACAGGTTTAGCAGAGGCACATTTGTTTGATACTGGCAAAAAAGAATGGGTTAGTTTTGATACTTGGCCACCAGCAAATGCTGAAAAGGAGAACTATTTTATGCAACCTGGTGAACGATTAACGCAACAGACAACAAGAATTATTGCAACTTCTGACTTTATTAGCGACCCAAAAAAACCAGTACCATATTCTGAAGATGTAAAAGTGGTTTTTACGCCACGTAAGTTTATGACAGATGATCAGCGATTTGCATCAAGACGACCGGACGTACTAACCTTTGAAACCGAAGTTTTAGAAGCTGATATAACTCTTGCTGGAGATATATTGACAAAACTTAATGTTTCTACTACTGGAACCGCAGCGGATTGGATTGTTAAGGTAATCGATGTTTTCCCTGCTGATACCGAAAATACAAAAGATGTACAAGATCACTTAAAGCTCAGCAATTACCATATGTTGGTGAGAAGCGAAACGTTACGTGGTCGTTTTAGAAATAGTATGACTAATCCAGAACCATTCGTTCCAAATCAAAAGACTGCTGTAAATTTAGAATTGCAAGATGTGTTTCACACCTTTAAAAAAGGTCATAAAATTCAGGTACAGGTTCAAAGTACGTTCTTTCCATATATTGATGCTAATCCTCAAACCTATGTAGATAATATTTTTGACGCGAAGGAAGAGGATTTCAAATCACAAATACATAAGGTATACAACGATTCTTCAATAGAATTCACAGTATTAAAATAAGAAAAATAGAATGCCTGTATTAGAGTCAGAATACAAACCACCATTTTGGGCAAAGAAAAGCTTTGTGTCTACTGTTTTTTCTGGTTTGGTGAGACAAGTAAAGGGTTTAGAGCAAAACAGGGAACGCCTAGAGCTAGAAGATGGTGACTTCATTGATTTAGATTGGAGTTATGCAAACAAACCGTCTCATAGGGTAATAATCTTATTACATGGTTTAGAGGGTCATGCGCAACGACCGTATGTTACAGGTCCAGCAAAACTATTTAATGATAACGGAGTTGATGCTTGCGCCGTGAATTTCCGTGGTTGCAGTGGCGAGACAAATAGATTGTTTAGAAGTTACCATTCTGGTGCGACCGAAGATCTAGAAGCTGTAATTAGTCATATTTTAGAAAAGGATATTTATAAAGAGGTCTATATAAATGGGATAAGTCTAGGTGCTAATATGGTACTCAAATATGCTGGAGAACGAGATGAAATTCCAAAAGAATTAAAAGCAATTATTGCGGTTTCTGCACCCTGTAGTTTAAAAGGGTCTTGTGATGAATTACTTAGTTTAAGGAATAAGCATTACGCGATTAGGTTTTTAGATCACCTAAAGAAAAAATTAAAACCAAAGCTAATTCAATTCCCTGAAAGATTTACTACTAAAGATTTTAATTCAATTAAAAGTTTAAAAGACTTTGATCATGTTTACACATCTAAAGCACATGGTTTTTTAGATGCTTATGATTATTATGAGAAAGCAAGTAGTCTTCGATTTTTACCAAATATTAAAGTACCTTCTTTAATTATTAATGCACTAAACGACTCTTTTCTTTCGGCTTCCTGTTATCCTGTAAAGGAAGCCAAGAATAATCCTAATTTATTTTTAGAAATGCCCAAGTATGGTGGGCATGTTGGGTTTATTGATAAGAACAATATTTACTACAACGAGAATAGAGCGTTGGAGTTTGTAAATCAACTTTAATTTGTAGTTTTATACAAATTAATCTCTATGCTAAAAAAAATATTCGGTAGCGCCGTATTTGGTGTTGAGGCTACAACAATCACAGTTGAGGTCAATGTTGATAAAGGAATCGGTTATCATCTTGTAGGTCTTCCGGATAATGCAATAAAAGAGAGCAATTATAGAATTGCTGCGGCACTTCAGAACAATGGTTATCGCATTCCTGGTAAAAAGATTACAATTAATATGGCACCAGCAGATCTTCGTAAAGAAGGATCGGCTTATGATTTAACTCTGGCTATTGGAATCCTCACAGCCTCTAATCAAATAAAAGCAGAAGATCTTGGTGATTACCTTATCATGGGAGAATTGTCCCTAGACGGTAGTTTACAACCTATTAAGGGCGCTTTGCCTATTGCGGTTAAAGCTAGGGAAGAGGGATTTAAAGGATTTATTCTTCCAAAGCAAAATGCAAAAGAAGCCGCTATTGTAAATGATTTAAAAGTTTATGGTGTAGATAATATTAACGAAGTCATTAATCACTTTGATAAAGGTGAATTAATTGAAGAGGTAATTGTAGACACTAGAGAGGAGTTTTATAAGAATTTGGATTTTCCCGAATTTGATTTCGCAGATGTTAAGGGACAAGAAAGCATTAAACGCTGTATGGAGATTGCTGCAGCAGGTGGCCATAATATAATATTGATAGGTCCTCCAGGTTCTGGTAAAACCATGTTAGCAAAACGACTACCAAGTATTTTGCCGCCAATGACACTTCATGAGGCTCTAGAAACTACTAAAATACATTCTGTGGTTGGTAGAGTGCAGGCTCATGCTGGTTTAATGGCACAACGCCCTTTCAGAAGTCCACATCATACCATTTCAAATGTTGCCTTGGTTGGTGGGGGAAGTTATCCGCAACCTGGTGAAATCTCCTTGTCGCATAATGGTGTTCTGTTTTTAGACGAATTACCAGAATTTAAGCGTGAAGTTTTGGAGGTAATGCGACAACCTTTGGAAGACAGAGAGGTAACCATATCTAGGGCCAAATTTACAGTAACGTATCCATCGTCGTTTATGTTAGTTGCAAGTATGAATCCAAGCCCAGGTGGTTATTTTAATGATCCTGATGCACCTGTAACCTCTAGTCCTGCTGAAATGCAACGCTATTTAAGTAAGATTTCGGGACCTTTGTTGGATCGTATAGATATACATATTGAAGTTACTCCAGTTCCCTTTGAAAAGCTCTCGGATAACAGAAAAGGTGAATCGTCAGTGCAAATAAGGGAGCGAGTTACAAAAGCTAGGGATATTCAGACCAATCGTTTTAAAGCCTTAGAAAATGTGCACTATAATGCACAGATGAATACAAAACAAATAGGTGAGTATTGCAAATTAGATGAGGATTCATTACAATTATTAAAATTAGCTATGGAACGCTTAAATCTTT